>Ga0209700_104619_pt1 | contig 24512 bp, 16 predicted proteins | sample SiratroredBW_FD_187528 | JGI IMG/M metagenome (GOLD analysis project Ga0209700, IMG submission 187528) | Root nodule microbial communities of legume samples collected from California, USA - Siratro red BW (SPAdes) (version 2) | ecosystem: Host-associated > Plants > Roots > Nodule | place: USA...
AAAAAAAAAAAAAAAAAAAAAAAAAAAAATATATATATATATATATATATATATATATATATATATACTCTTGACAATATTATTTTGATGAGAAATGCACTTGAATTGAAAAGTGATTAGTTATCATGTTTAAAACACTTAGAATACATAACAAGAAAATTGTATTGATTTCAACAAAAGTATCTCTCTCCTTAAATATTAACTTGTTATTAGTATGAATACTTTACATGTTTGTTAAATTATAAAGTGGAATATCATAGATTGTTGAGTTTTGATATTGAAAATAGGAATGTTACTACATTTTGTGTAAAAGTATTTCTTAATTTTTTTTAAAATACACATGGTATTATTAAAAAGTTTAATTAAGTTATATGTTCCTTATACATTTTTTTAATAATTTTAATTGAATTTTTATTAAATTTTTTTATTGACTATTCAATTTTTATATTTTTTAATCAAATCAACTTTCTATGATTAATGTTATGCATGATTTGAGTAACTAATCATTATTTTGTTATGTTATCTTCCTTACTTTATATGTTAAAAAATATGAGGTTTATATAAAATGATATTGTTTTTATTATAAAACGACAATTCATGGTCAAAATTGTTGTTAGGTAATAATAAAATTAAAATTGTTGTTTTTATAAGTGGTTGTAAAGGTTAGGTATGATTTTCCAGTTAGAAAAGTGACAGTTAAGAAAAGTGACATTTTAACTACTTCATTTAATATTTTTTAGTTTATATTTTGTTGTTAGTTGTCGCTCATTATGATGTACTTGGTTTTTTCCTGTCAGTACTAAATCACTGTTGTTAGTCTTTTTTATATATTAAAAAAGTAAGTTTCTTAAAATAAGATTGTGTGCAAAAGTGTGCAGTTTTTTTCTTCAAAATATCTATTTTTTACCCACTCTATTTTAATATTGGTATCAAGAGCAATAGTTGATCTTATGGGATCTTTCTTTTCTAAACCCTAAAACTAATGGTATCTACCAACGTGTCTTTAAATATGCCCCTTTCATCTTTACTGATAAAAATTATCACATTTGATCATTAAAGATGTAAGAATTTTTAGAAGCTTATGACCTCTAGGAAACTGTGGTCGAAGACACACCAACAATCCCATTATCAACTAATCTTATCATAGCTCAGATAAAATCCCACAATGAAAAAAAGGAAAAACAACCAAGTCCAAGTTACTGATACAAAACTCTATAGCATATTGTATGTTCTACATGATTATGATCTGTAAAACAACAAAGGAGGCATGTGACAGATCAAAAGAAGAGTACAAAGGTAGTGATACGCCAAATACAAGTGCTAAATTTGACAAGAGAATTTCTACATATATAAAAGAATGAAACAATTGGTAAGTATGTCGATAGAATCTCCTCAATTGTTAATAACATTAGACTGTTTGGTGGTGATTTATCAGATAAAAGGATTGTTGAGAAAATTCTTGTTACTCTTTTTGAGAGGTTTGAATCCAAAATTTACTCTCTTGAAGAATCCAAAGATTTAAATACTATCTCCCTAGAAGAGCTGATGAGTGTTCTCTAAGCATAAGAACGAAGAAGATCTATAAGGCAAAAAAAAGTTATTGAAGGAACTTTTTATATGAAAAGGCAAAATTCTAGTAAAGGAACAACAATCTAGCCAAAAGAATAAGGCTAAGAATGATGGTGATAAGAAGTCATTTCCACCTTCAAAGCACTACAAAAAGGCAACATTCATGGATAAGTATTGTTGGTGGAGGCCTAAAGTTGTGTGTGGCAATTGTAAACAACTGGAACATATATCCAAAGTTTACAAATCTAAAAACAAATCCTCCAATCAAACACAATTGGCTGAAGTTGTTGATGCATAGGAGGAGAACCTTTTTGTAGTCTTTTGCTTCTCAACAAATGATTCCTCTAGTACTTGGCTAGATGAAAATGGTTGCACATACTACTTGTGTAAAAATGTTGACGTGTTCAAAAGCCTAGATGTTCCAAATAAGATCAAGGTAAAGGTTGCAAATGATGAGTTCCTAAATGTCAAAGGTAAAGGTTCAATCGTTGTATCAACAACCTCATATACCAAAGTTATTCCTAATATCAGCCAAAATCTGTTAAGTGTTAGATAGATGCTTGAGAAGGGTTATTCACTACTGTTCAAATATCGCAAGTGCACCATTTTTTATTCATATGGTGTAGAATTATTTTGTGTCAAATGAACAACAAAATTTTCGCAACTGATTGGGAGAAAACAATTGAGCAAGCTTATTCAAGTGCTTCAGAGATAATTATGAATTAATGACACAAAAAACATAGCCACTTCAATCAGATAAGCATTGTAGAGATGAATGAGAAGGATTTGGTGGAAGATTTATCTAAAATTTCTCATCGATCTAAAATTTGTGAAACCTGTCAATAAGAAAAGCAAACAAAACTACCATTTCCAAAGAATCAATCATGGAGAGCGAACCAAAAGCTTCAACTTATTCACACTGATGTATGTGACCCTACAAAAACATAATCCTTGAATGGTAACAAATATTTTATCCTTTTATTGATGATTGTACCAAAATGTGTTGGGTATATTTCATTAAATTTAAGAGTGAATAAATGTCTTTTGTTTTTTTTAAACAATTTAAAGCTTTAGTTGAGAATCAATGTAACCTCAAAATTAAAGCTTTAAGGTTTGAAAATTGTGGACAATACACTTTCTAGTCAATTTGTTGAGTTTTTGTAATAGTGCAGATATTAAACATCAGCTGACTATACCTGCACACCACAACAAAATGACGTGTTTGAGAGGAAAAACAAGACTGTTATGGATATGGCTCGATGTCTTTTGATTGAAAAAGGGATACTAGATCAGTTTTGAATGAAGGCTGTTAATACCTCTGTATATTTGCTGAATAGACTTCCCACAAAAGCCTTGCAAGACAAAACTCGTATGGAGTTTTGAATGGCATCAAACCATCAATAAATCATCTCAAAATCTTTTTTTTCCAGATGCCACACTCAATGAGTAACCTGGACAACAAGGTTCAAAAAAGGTATTTTCATGGGCTATAGTTCATCATCTAAAGGTTACATGATTTTCTTTTTAAAAACATAAAATATAATCTTAAGCAGAGAAATGAAGGTTGATGAAGTTGCAACTTGGGATTGGAAAAGATGAAAATGTTTATTCTGATCTTTTTCTCAAAAGAACAATATCAACTTGTAAAAGATGAACATGTAGATGGCAAACCAGTAAAGGGCACCAAATTCTTGGAAGACATTTTTAATAGATGTAGCTTGGTTATTTCATAATCAACAAGCTAGGTTGAAGCTTAAAATTCTCAAGAATAGAAGAAAGCCATAAAAGCTGAATTATATAATTCTTCTTGCATTTGATGCTTATAATTCTTGAAAAATTCATTAGCTTGATGTAAAATCAACATTTTTTATTGGAATACGTGTTGAAGAGATTTATATAGAGTATCCTGATGATTTTTTTTAATTTTTGGTAAAAGAGATAAAATCTATCTCCTGAAGAAGGTCTTGTATAGCTTAAAATAAGCCGCAAAGGCTTGGTATGAAAGAATGGAGAGTCATCTCATCCAACTTTCAACAGAAGTCAAAGTGAAACAATTTTGTATGTGAAAATCACTAGTTGTGAGACCTTAGTTGTTTCAATTTATGTTGATGACATGGTTGTGACCGAAAGTAATACTGAACTAATCCAAAAGTTCAAAGGTGAGATGCAAAAAGTATTTGAGATCAAGGTTATCGAACTCGTAGACTCATGGAGTGCGCGGTTTCGTTGCTCGTGACCGAGTTGACTCGTCAATAAACTCATTTTTAAAGTAGACTCGGTAGAATAGGAAATACACTCGGTGGACTCAGCCAAACTTGCGAGTTTGCCACTGAGTGAACGAGTTAGGAAGAAAGTCACAATTTTCGATCTAGGGTTCTTAAACTGCGATTTAGGGTTCGTCGTCGTCTTCTTATGTGTCGTCACCATCGTCGTCGTCTTCCAGTGCATTGCCATCGAGGTTCGCGTGGTGTGGTAGGTCTTCTCGTCGCATTGTTGAGTCTTCGCGTCGCGACGTCGAATCTTCATCGTCTAGGTTTGTGGCCGCCGTCAGTTGTCGCCGTCCAGTCATGGCCACAACAGGTTCTCCTCCACATGGTTTCTCCTCCATGCAACTTCTCCTTCATGTGGCTCCCCCAACTGTGATGCTAAGTTATTTTTAGGTTTGTTTGCATTAATTTGTTGTTAATGTGGCTACCCTTTTTAAAAAAAAATTCAAGTGAGTTTTTTTTTTTAATTTAAAGTGAGTGGAATTTTCTTTTAATTGCAATTGTAGTTTTCTAGTTATAAGCTTTTAAGACATCTGGATCTGGTTCAAATTCTGTGGGAAATGTTGATACATCATTTTCACTTCTACCTAAAAGTAAAAATGTTGCGGGAAATAGAATATATATTGAATGAAAACATGGAACAAATGAAAAAAAATTGAATTTTTCTATGAGGTAGACTCTCTTACAAGTCTAAAAGTAGGGGTTTATGAGTCAAGTTTACATACCATTCAGGAGTTTATATAAAGTCTCGAGTCTGATAACCTTGTGTTGAGATGACTGATCTTGAAGTTATGAAATACTTTGTTGCAATCAGGTGATGGAATTTTTGTAAGCCAACAAAAATATATTTATGACATTTTAAACAGGTTCAAAATGCAAGATTGCAAATATGCCAGTACTTCAACCTCCACAGGTTTGAAGCTTGGCAAGGATGAGTCCTCTGAATAGGTGGATGAAAGCATGTACAGAAGATTGGTTGACAACTTTTTATACCTCACTACAAGTAGGCGTGACATTTTATTTATTATAAGTTTGCTATTTAGGTTCATGCATTCTCCTAAAGAAACTCAGTCCAAAGCCGCTATAAGAGTGTTGAGATACATAAAAGGGACCAACACACTTGGGATTTTCTTTCAAAAATCTACAAAAGAGACTTTGAAGTTGGTTGGCTACATTAACAACTATTGGGGTGACTGTGTAGATGATTCAAAAAGCACCTCATGATATATATTCTATTTGAGAACTTGTTCTTTTAGTTGGAGCTCAAAGAAACACGAAATTACAGCTCAATCAACTACAGAGGCTGACTATATTACAGCTGCCTATGTTATGAAAGTTATTTGGTTAAGAAATATGTTGGAAGACTTGGGATGTAAACAAACAGAAGTTACAAAGATAATGTGTGATGACAATTCAGCTATTTCAATATAAAAAATCTAATATTTCACAGTCGCATTAAGCACATCAAGATCAAGTTTCATTTTATTAGAAAAGTTCAACAATTGAAAAAGTATTACTTAATCACTGTATACTTAAAATCTATGTATGCTAATTTGTGAATTGATGAGACTTATATAAATATTTAGTAATTATTTTGAATGTGATATATGTTAGATTATTTGATTATAATTTTAAAACAATTTTAGCTTACCCTATTTTTTTTTAAATATATGATGATCCTATTTTTTTAGGAGAAATTATATAATATTATAAAGGAAGTATTTAGTAATTTTTAAACCCAAAAGATGATTTAATTATGATGTTGTAATATTTAGTTAGTAAATATCCTTTTGATTTGAGATGAAAGAAAAAGTATATTTTAAAAAGTTGTATAACTCTCTCTCTCTCTCTATATATATATATATATATATATATATAACATTGCTTGATTTAATATTATCCCAATATTTTGAAGGATGGAAAATAATTCTCTAGCAACATTGAAAAAAAAAAAGAAATTTTCATTTTCTTTTCTTGTCTATTCTAGGATTCAGGTTACTATTACATTAGGAGCACAAATAATCATCATAATGTTTACCATTAACAAATTCTTATTAATACGGGTAATTTATATAAAGGAATAATGTTTTAATCAAAGTTTTGAATTATATGGGAGGCAAGAACCAATGAAAGCAACACTATCACACTTTTCACTTACAAGAAAAAAATTACATTTTCATTGTTCTGAATAAATTAGAAAAATCATTGTTTTGAAATATAAGCAAAATTTAACTATTTTATTTTTACTTTATATAGTTATGCTTTATATAAAATATAAGAATTATGGTATTTTAAGAAGAAATAGTAAAATTTAACGTACTTAATTGTTTTTTGTGAAGTCATTTTTTTATTCATATAAGAGAATGGAGGTAGTAATTATGTGATACATTATGTTGTTGATTTTTTTCTTGTCATTTAATATTTAATATTTTTTTATTATTATATTAACTTATACATCATGTTTAAGTTTTAAATGTTTACATGTGTCTACAAAAATGTTATTTTTTTTTATTTCATATATTTTGTTTCACTTTTTTTCCTTATAAGTTTCTGTTACGTGTTTACTCCCTCTACTTATTTTAATTTTTTTCCACTCTTTCTAATGCTAGGGTGTTGTGTGTGGTATTATTTCCCTATTGATACTATAATGACATGGAACTTAATTATCAAGTGTAGTCTTGAAATTTTATTGTCCAATACAAAATAGCAAATAACTTTTTTTATATTTAAATATTTGAAAATATAATATATAATACACATAATAATATATTTTTATTGAACATAGTATTTTTTACATTAAATAAATGACATCATTTCAATATATCATACACTAGGAAAAACACAGGCTTGTATGTTCACACTTTTACATGCTAGCAAATATAATATATATATATATATTATAAATTGAGGAGTTGTGCAATTATTTTTGAGGTAGAAAGGTATGCTATTTAAAGAGATGGGTTATTTTGTAGATAAGAAGTTATGCAATTGATAAAAGGTTGTATGGTTATGTATTTTTTAAATAATGAGATTATTTTAATTTAATAAATGATAAAATGATATAATTAAAAATGATAAAAAATGATTATAAAATTATTTTTTATACAATGATGGAGATATAAATATATAGTTTTTTATGTAAATATTCTGATGTTATTGTTTATTATTCAATTTATATCTTATATATAATAGATTTATGATTCACTATATAATAGAAACAAAAATAATTATTTAAATTATAAAAATATAAATATATTGAATATATTTATTGTTCTAGAGTATCTTGATAGAGACATAAATAAAAAAATTTAATTATTAAAAAATATTAAACATTTACATAAAATGAAAAAAGGTAAAGTCGGTCTTGTTTATGCAAAAAAATATAAATATAGTATACTTTTTCTTGTAAATTTCTTTCTTATTCATCACTTTTCTAAAATTTTATGTAACATATCTTCCACTTGGATTATGAGATATACCTAACTTGAAGTATATTTTTCCTCATTTTTTCATTCTCAGACAAGATAAAAGTGTTTAATTTTTTTTTACAATTATATTTAACTAAGATCACAATATGCAAGTTAATTCATAGTTATTTTATTTCAGGATAATAATGTCAAATAAAAATATGGAACATTACATCAAGAATTAATTAATTAACTTAAGCATAATTTTCAGATGGGTGAGAATTAAACTTGAAGGTGGGGAAATATAAGAGAGAAGAGGCAGTTGAAAAAGTTTGTGCAGTGAGTGGGATAGTTTCATTTTGTTGAGTTGCACATTACCTTCCATTTCCTTGCTCTCCCTGCAATCTAGGGTTCCTCGAATATTCTGTATCTTGCCGTAGCCTTATCTTTTTTCCGTTTGATTTCTCCGTCACTGTTCATTTTCTTCGATCTGTTCAATTCAGGTACTTGCCTTGCGGCAATCATCTTCTTTTCTTTTTCACTTGTAATTCTGTTTGATCACACTGTTCAATCTAACTTTGATTTGAGCATTAACACTTACTTAATCCCGACTATTTAGGGCTTTATTCCAGATCTCCTTTGTACGTTGTGTCCATAGAATTCACCATGACAATCGCGGACGATTCAGTTTTTCCCATGGATAATGTGGCGAGTTGCATACAGCTTCCACCGGAGGAGGAGAACCGGATCGTTTCGGAGTTGTTGAAGGAATCGGAACTTAATTTGAAAGAGGGCAACTTATACTACATCATTTCTAACAGGTGTTAATCATATATAGTTTATTTTGTTTTAATTTTAACGAACTCGTGCTACACTGTGTGTTGAGCGTGATGGTTTCGGAGATTATCGATTGAAAAATTATGATGATTGGCTCGTGTATATAATCTATTAATTTATTTCTTTACCATGAAGTGAATGGATCGTGTGTTGTGCTAGTGCCTAGACATGCATATGCTAGTATGTTTGTTCCGATGTATCCTATCTTTTGTTTTTCTCCTCTCTACAATACTGCCAGGCTAGCTCTTTTAGAAATCTCGCTATGTAGTTGCTGTTGGGCCTGCAAGGTAGCCCTACTACACCTAAGAGCTGATAGAGTTGTCAAATGTTTGTTGATTCTCGATGGTATCATAGTATTGAGTCCCAAATAGTGGCATGGGCAACCCAAAAAATGCTGTAGCAGGATGCTTGCTATTTTGAGCCCTGACCGTCATTAATAATCAAGGCTCGAGATCAGACAGAGATTGTAACAAGTGCTGTATATTTTTGTTTCAAAGCTGGAGAATGGGGAGAGATTATAACAAATTGGTCGAGATTTTAACAGTGAAAATAGAAGTGGCATAGAAATGTAACAGATGTAGGATGCTGAGGATTGGCCAGAGAAGAGGTGCGTGAAGAAGTCAGAACAGACAGGAGAAAGGCTAGGATAAGTGCAGCATATGGAAGGAACAAGTTCAGGCTTGCGTATGAAGAAGGTGATGAGAAAAGGAGGTGATAAAATGAATGACAACCGGGATTAACGGGTCTGGTATTTTACAAGTTTGACCCCGAAAATAGGTATGAATGACTCCATTTTAGGGGCTGAAAGGTATTCAGATGTATCTAACCCAGTAGTGTCCAATGATGCCTACAAAATGTCACGATCTTGGCTGTGATTGCACTGCCCTAGCTGTGATGCAATAGAGGAGAGAGGAGTGGGGTGGCCCTGATAGCATAATCATAATCATGCTACTATAATGTGCTATTAACTACAATGGTTGGTGTTATCATAATTGTTTTAAAATTGATTGAATATGACCAACAAGCCATAAAAGTTTGACAACTCACATTTGGGGCCAAAGCCTTTGGGAAAAAAGATGGGTATTGGGGTAATCACCATCTTATAATTATTATTGTTTATCTGATTGTTCAAAGAAGAGTTAATGTCATGCTATAGCAATGTGTTGTATGGCCTGGTTGTGATAAAAGGGGCATTCTGTAACAGTTATGTAGAGCACGGCAGCCTGAATTGCATACAAATAGTGGACAAACTGCAGCCATTATGGTATAAAAGGCATTCAATCCTTGCTTGGTCTCCTTTTTGTTTGCATTATCCTCAGATGGTATTTTCCATTTCATAGTCCCCCTAATCAAAACGAATTAGGGTTAGAACCCTTTCAAAGAATGACATATTGGGTTGCTGATGTAGAGCAACAAGAAAAGAAAATATGGGCAGAAAAAGATGCAAAGATGGAATAGAAATGGAGGATCTTTTATGCATCACTGATAGAGGAAAACAAAAAATATGCACTAGAAAGGATAGACCTTTCTAGTACTCCAGAGCAATGTCTGTTTACAGAGAAGCATAAAAACTACTCGGTTGCACCATAACAACATGAACAAAAATATTCCCCTCCCCTCACACTCTCATCCAGCTTAAGTAAAGGGATTGTACTCTCTCTCTATAACTAATTTTGCTAGCTCAACATTCCCTTTTTGTTATCTCTGATCTTTTCCCCTTTCTCTTGTAGACAATCCACTCTTTGAGCTTTGTGGTTGCCTCTTGGATTAGCATTTCATCTGGCCAATGCTTCTTTCTTGATCTCCATCGTTAACCCCTCCACTGATAGCAATCTTGTCCTCAAGATTCAATTGATGAAATTGGCTCCGTATGACAACTACACCTTCCCAAGTTGCTTCTTCTATTGGCTTTGCAGCCCACTGTATCAGCCAGTGCTTGACATGCTCACCGTGGTTAACCACCATTCTAGAAGCCAAAACTATAATTGGGACCCATGTATCAGCTCCATCCCATCCCAAATCTGTAGGTAATTCGGACTGCACTTTATAGTTTCTTGCTACCTTTTTTAGCAAGGACACATGAAAAAAGGGTTGAATCTGAGCTGTCTCCGATAACTTCAAGCGGTAAGCCACGGTTCCCACATGACCAATGATTTCTAAAGGCCCATAAAACCTGGCAGAAAGCTTGGCATTAATTCTGGAAAGGAAGACTCAGTTTCAAAAACACCCAGTCTCCTATGTCAAAATTGCGTTGTTTCTTTTAAGATTAGCTTGAACCTTCATATGCTCTTGTGCCCCCTGTAAATGCTGCTTGAGTTGTTTGAAAGCGTCATCTCTGTTTACAATATCCCTCTGTGAACAACTTCTACCCTTATTTCCTTTTGAGTTCCCTGTATTAGAGATTGGGGTTTCCTACCAAATACCACTTCAAAGGTGGTGTTGTACCATTACCTGGCCCATGGGAGCCAATGAGACCATTCTTTAGGTTGATCTGTGTTGAAACATAACAGGCACGTGTGTAGGAAGCAGTTTATTACTTTTATTTGACCATGGGATTGGGGGTGGTAAGCCGTACTCATGCTGAGAGTGATGCCTTGTAATCTAAAAAGTTCTTTCCAGAATGGACTCATGAAAATGGGGTCTCTATCACTGACCATTGAGAGAGGAACACCTTGTAATCTCACTATTTTCCTCACAAACACCTCAGCCAATTTTTTTCAATATAAGAATGTTTGAATGGGATAAAGTGACTATATTTAGAAAGTCTGATCACTATGGCAAATATAACTTCAACTCTTTAGATCTTTTCAGCCTTGTGATGAATCCAGAGAGATATCGTCCCATACTCTCTCCGGAACGGGCAGTGGTTGCAAGAGCTCTCCTGGACATGTAACAAGATATTTCTGCCTCTGGCCCGTCTCACAAGAAGGCACATACTCCTGGACTGTTCTTTTCATGCCTCTCCAATACAAATTAGCTGCCATCTGCCAATATGTTCTGCATACTTGGAATCTCATCCTTGAGGGGTTGAATGGTATTCTTCCAACAACTTTGGATTCCAGGCAGAGTTTTCTGAAATCACCAACCTGCCCTTGTAGAAAAGAACCCCCTGTTTATAATCAAATCCAGCCACCTCATTTTCTCCCTTGTTGATCTTTTCAATGACTTCCTTAAGCTTAGTATTATCGTGTACTTTATTTATGACATTATGACTATCCAACAAAGTGAAATATGTCAACATTCACATTTCCCTCTCGTCTATCTATCTCTGGGATAAGGCATCAACCCCTTTGTTTTCAATTCCGGGTTTATACGCATTGTCAAAGTTGTATCCTAACAACTTAACAATCCAATTTTGCTGACTTCCAGTGATGACTTTTAGCTGCAGTGTTTGTTTTAAACTCTTGTGATTCATAGCCACTAAAAATTTCTGGCCCAACAAGCATGGATGCATGGATTTATAGCCAAAGCAATATCCATCAACTCCTTATAAGCTAATTTTCTTAGATTCCTCACTCCCAAAGCCTTGCTAAAAAAAGCTATTGGGTGTTTATTTTGTGTGACTATGATCCCTATCCCCAAACCTAAGGCATCAGACTCCACCACTAATTCTTCCTCAAAATTGGGCAATGCCAATACTGATGCTGATGTCACCCTACTCTTTTGTTCTTCAAAAGCTGCTTGTGTCTGCTCATCCCATTTAAAAGCATCTTTCTCAGTAAGTTTTGGAAAGGGTTTGGTCACCTTCCCGTAATCTCAAATAAATTTCCTATAATACACGGTCAACCCAAGGAATCCCCTAAAACTCCTTTAAAACTCTGGGGAATAGGTCATTCTAAGACTTCCTACACCTTTTCCGAGTCAACTGCCACCCCTTCTTTGGATAGACCTTTCTAATACCCCAGAGCAATGGCTCTTTACAGAGAAGCGTAAAAGCTACTCTATCCCACCATAACTATGCTTAAGTAAAGGGATTGTACTCTAACTCTAAAAACAAATTTTGCTTGGTCAGTGTTCCCTTTCTGCTATCTCTGATCTTTTCCCTTTTCTCTTGTAGACAATCCACTTTTTGGGCTTCGTGGTTGCCTCTTGGACTAGCATTTCTTCAGTCCCAATACTTCTTTCTTTATTCCCATCGGTTTTTTCTCTGTCCCTTTGGACCACCCATCTATAATAGTTGGTGCACTTTTTGGCTTAGTCCGTGCTTTTCTAGCAGCCCCCAACATATTTTTAGCCTCTTAACCTCTGATTAATCTGCTTTTTTCTTCCAGACTCTATTCATGGTTCATACATGCAGATTTGCTTGTTGTACTTTGTGCAACTTCTTCCATGATTCCATCCTCATTACCGCCTTTTTTTGTGCCAATTTTGAAGTCCTTTGGTGGATTGATGGCATTTTCTCAGTCACAACCAGCCAATGCCGCTCCTCAGCCTTATGTTGTTATTGAATTGTTAATTCTGCCATAGTTTGATGGTGATTGCACCTTTGCCTTTTACATATTAATAGTGGTATTTATATTTAGGGTGGTGATATTTTGACAACACTATTCATCTTTGATACCATTTAACACTAATATATATTATTATTTTATTTATATATAATATTTTATTAATAAAATGTAGTGTCAAATAGGAGTATAAGTGAATAGTGGTGTCAAACTAGTATTTTCCTTATATTTAATATTTGGCCATTCTTTTTAATATTTCAACCAAGGTTATCGAATTGAGGTGAAGTGGCACGATATTTTTTGAATTGTGTGAATTGCAACGAAAAATTACTACAAATATATCATATAGATGATATATAGTTCAATGTAAACAATTTAAACTAAAAACTGATAAAACAATTTAAGCAAAGTCATCTAAAACAAAGCTTTGCGAAGCTCTTTCTTTGAAGAATGGAAACAAGGCAATTAAATAGCTAAATACAGCACATGCATTCAAGAACAGGATAAGTTCACAAGTGCTCTTTTGAATTCCTTTTTTATTTAAAAATTAAAGCTCACATGACTGCTTTTTTTTTTTTTCATGAAAATTGGTGAAGTAAAAACACATGAATTGTTGAATATTGCATGAATTGATGGTACAAAATTACATAGATCCGTTCGTGTATCATAAGATACAAAGTCATTTAAGATTTATCTTATGATACAAATTGGTAGATAGAAAAGTTGGATTGATCGAAAGACTTTGCTGGCTATAATTTTAGCTTTTATAATCACTGTGCTGTCTGGCATTGACAACTACCATCCTTCGCAATTTACATGATATTTTTACCATATACACCATTTGTGAATGGCTTGTTCCAATATTATATTCATGCTTGTGTATTTTTGTATTGCATTGTAATCCTGCAATAAATTTCGACAACCAATTTTCTACTGTGGTTTTATGGGCTCATTTATTGTGTTTTTTTTTTTCAAAGTTTTTTTTTTTAATTAAAAATGTCTATTTTTTTAAAGATAATTTGATATTTTATTTTATTGAGAAAAAACTAAAAGCTATAAAAAAATTTTTTGCATCTTTGATTTCACTCATTATGGATTTTGGCCGTTTTAAGAGAACTTTTGAAGAACAAGTGATTATTTGTCACAAAAAAACTAATTCACACTTGCCCATGGTGCTTTTCTCGTATGCTAGAATGAGCAGCTTCAGAAAAAAGCAATAAAAAGATGTAATATAAGTGTTTTTGTCTAAATCTTATTATATATACCTATTCTTTTTGTCTTTCATGCAGGTGGTTTTCAAGGTGGCATAGTTATGTTGGGCCTTGTGTTGGTATGCTTTCAATTGACAAACAATCATCTGATGGCCCCCATGCCAACATGATTCACACAAAGATTGCGGATAGACCTGGGCCTATTGATAATTCTGATATTATTTCAAAGGGAAACAACTTTGACAGCAATAGTTTAGATATTTGTCGAATGTTGGAAGAGGGTGCAGACTATGTTTTAGTTCCTGAAAAAGTGTGGGAAAGGCTGTTGGAATGGTAAATTTATTGTCAAAATATGATTTTGCCTTTTAATTTGGAGAAAATTTATGATGTAGTGATTTTTAGTTTATAGGAAAGGCCATATATGCGTAAATTAAGTTGATGCTGTGTATTATTCGAAAAAGGAATGATAAAATAATCTCTAATACATGTTATTAAGCATGCAATGGTTAATCTGTGGATACAGATTTAGTAGCACAAATTGGAAGCTGTTTCCTAATAGCTTATATAAACTGGGTTAGGAATATGATAAAAGAAGAGCCCAAAACACTTTAATTTTAAAATTCCCCCCTTGAATCTTCATAGGGGTTGAACGTTTTACATGCCCAAATTTAATATTGAAAATTTGAAGTTAACCTATGTATAGATTATGGAAACCTCTTGGATTTCGGGCATGGAAAAAATGCATGGCATTAATTCAACATGTCATTGGATGGCTTAAAATGCTTGATTTGTGTAATGTGTAAATATATTTGTCTCACAATTGTCCAGGTACAAAGGTGGACCAGCATTACCACGGAAGTTAATTTCTCAGGGTATTGGACATAAGCAATACAGTGTTGAGGTTCACCCACTTAGTCTAAAGGTTACTGATGCGAGAGACAACAGCATGTTTATTATAAAATTAAGCAAAAAGGTACCGATTGATTTCGTTACAGACTGTTTTGTTTTAGTTAGCTTTGAAGTAATCACAATGCTTAATAAGGGTGCTAGGTTATTGATTTATTTATTTATACGCTCTGTATGATTGGTCTTTGATTATCACTGCAAGAACTGATTATACTATTTTCTTTGTATAAATTTTAACATTACCATACTATATTTCAAAAGAATTGATTTTATTTCCTGTAACTGCATATTTAATGAAGGTCATTAAATTGAAATTTCACACATGTTTTTGTTTAGTAGAAGAATGCCCATAAAATTTTAAAAGTGAATTTAAAAGTTGTAAGTGAAAACCATACAATTAACGAAACAGGTACATGTTTATACTGGTGTCTTGACACATCATGCTTCTAGTCTGGATTGGTACTATATTTGGTTGTAACATGATATCATTTGATGATTGAATGTGAATGAGCCATCATCTGATTTTTATTTTTCTCTACTCCTGTCATATATTTTAGGCTACCGTAGGTGAACTTTATGAGCTAGTGTGCAAAATTAAAGGAGTAGAACAAAAGAAGGTGCTGTTCCCCCCCTATTTGTTTTTAGTATTATTTATTTCATTTGTTATAAAATCTTACACTTCTCCTTCTGTCTTCTTTTTTGTTTGTTGTTTAATATATTAGGCCTGTATCTGGGATTACTTCAATTTGAGCAAACATTCACCGTTGACAGTCTCAGAGCAGACATTGGAGGAAGCTAACTTGTTGATGGACCATGATGTGAGTAACCGTTAGTATTGTAGATCTTTAATGCGTGTTTGGTTTGACGTTGGAGCCTTGGATCCATGTTTCGGATGTGAAAAATGGAATCTACTGAAAATAGCTTGAGCAAGGATGTGGATCATAAATCCACTTTTCACTTGATCCTATGCCAAACCAAGCATACACTTAATTGTAGTTGAATATATGTATGGTAATATGACTACCTTTAAGTAGAGATATGAGCTGAATATTCTTTTGTCATTCTTCTAAATTTATGTTTAGATACTAAGACATAACTTTTTTCTTGGTATTGATTCTTCTGAGAAGCTTGATGCTCCTGATTCATCTCTTGCTCACAGATTCTTCTAGAAGTATTACTTGATAGAGATCACTCTTCTCATTCTGGCATGGATTCAATGGGAAATGAACTAGCTTTGGTACCATTAGAACCTCCGAGGTCATCTGTGTCAATTGCTGGGGGACCTACCATGTCAAATGGTCACTCAACTGGCTCTAGTTTTAGTTTGGGTCAAGGAATTTCTGTAAGTTCGTCTTTGACCAATATGGATGATAAACATGATGTCTATAAAGGTGAAAGGGGTGGTTTGGCAGGACTGCAGAACTTGGGGAACACGTGCTTCATGAATAGTGCTATTCAATGTCTAGTCCACACTCCACCTCTTGTTGAATATTTCTTACAGGATTACAGTGATGAAATCAACATGGAAAATCCTTTAGGAATGCATGTACGTGACCATTTAAACCAGTTTATATGTATTTTTTTTTCTACTGTTCAACAGTTATAAAAATAGGGCTTAGATATATTTTTAGTCTTTATAAAATAAGTGAATTTTGATTTTGGCCTTTATAAAGCTTTTTTTTCTTTTCTATAAAATTTGAAAACTATATTACAAAATGAATAAGTTTTGATTTTAGTCCTGTAAAACATTTTTCTTTGATTTTCATCTTTTCAAAATTTGAAATAAGTTTTTTTGTTCCTAAAGTTTATTATTGTAAGATAGATAAAAAACCATTTATTTTAGGGATTATAAATATTTTTTAGAAATGTCACATGTTGTCATTGTATTATATACACCATTGAGTGACACTTAGGATGATTATTTGACATTTCGTTCAACATATAAGAAGTTAATGAGTGTAATATAGTAATAGATAGGGATCATAAACAATTATTTCAATTTTAGAGGGACTAAAACAAATAATTTTTTCTTGGGACCAAAATTGAAACTAGTTCATTTTATTGGAACCAAAAACATGTTTAAGCCTAAAAGTAGTGTATTATTGATGACTTCACTCTGATGGCAATTTCAAATTTTAGTTTAGTTTTGAAATTTTTACTTGTGTCTGGTATGCAGGGTGAGTTGGCGCTTGCATTTGGTGACTTGTTGAGGAAGCTGTGGTCTTCAGGGCGAACTGCCATTCCGCCCCGTGCATTCAAGAGCAAATTGGCCCGATTTGCTCCACAATTCAGTGGTTATAATCAGCATGATTCTCAGGTTAGTTTATGCAAATTCTCAAAGTTCCTTATTTTTGAGATTACTGTCACATAATAAACTCAAGTGCTGTTATTACTTAATACTGTAACACTGTCTCCTTATACAACATCCAGACAACTTTAGGCATTCTTCCACCAATCTTTCTGTAATATGAAATCCCTTCTATTGACCATTCACTGTTTCCTTGGGTAATGCAACACCATCTTTGGTCATCTGTTTCAAGTTTCAGTTGAGAGTTGAGATGAGAGTAACTCAGTTAATTTTTTGTTTTCTCATGTAATATGTCTTTTGCTTTTGCTTAACTTGCATTGGCAGAATCCTCCCCAAGAGTCTGATTTAGCATTAAAATTAGACATAAGAAAATTTGATGATTGCTTGAATTTTGTTCAGTGACAGCTTTAGTTGTTTTAAATTGTCCACAAAATTGAACTTCAGCCTTTTTGGAATTGTTGTATGTTCTCTGATTAATGGATTTCTTTCTTTAGGAATTGCTTGCCTTTTTATTGGATGGTCTGCATGAAGATTTGAATCGTGTGAAGCAAAAGCCTTACATTGAAATGAAGGATTCAGACGGTAGGCCAGATGAGGAGGTTGCATCTGAGTGTTGGAAAAATCATATGGCTCGGAATGATTCATTGATTGTTGATGTATGCCAGGTGAGTACAAGTCCATGTTGTTTCGTAGGCACTAACTGCATTATAATTGATCCTGCATTAGTCATCTCTTTTCTTAGTTAACTGTTTCAATTTCCACCCTGTTGTCACTTTTCTCCCCTCCCCTGTTTTGGTAAAAAAGTGAAGAGAAGAACCTGTAGTCATGAATTACTTACTATATATATATATACGTTTTACACTATTCAATTTTAGTTTATAATTTGTTTTGCACTCAAGTTTTTTTCCCTTCTCAATAAGCCTTCTCTAATTTCCATAAATTTCAACTTTCATTTTCTATAAAAGCTCGACAATATGAAGTTTCTGGTTACCTTTACTAAGCGTGGGATTTTGATTTTTCTACAATAAAATGCTCAGGGTCAATACAAGTCAACGTTGGTTTGTCCGGAATGTGATAAAATTTCAATCACTTTTGATCCATTCATGTACTTATCATTGCCACTACCTTCCACTGTCAGTCGCACAATGATAGTAACTGTCTTTTATTCTGATGGGAGTGGTCTTCCAATGCCATACACCGTGACAGTTCTGAAGCATGGTTCCTGTAGAGATCTTTGCCAAGCATTAAGCACTGCATGTTGCTTGAAGAGTGATGAAATGCTTTTGCTTGCAGAAGTAAGTGCTTCTTATAAAAGTTGCTTTTTCTTGGCTTTGATTTCAGTGATTGATGGTTTATATGTCTATCTCTTAGGTTTATGATCATAGGATTTATCGATATCTAGATCCGGTGGATTCATTGAATTCAATAAAGGATGATGAACACATCGTGGCCTATAGAATTAAAAGTGGAGCTAGCGAAACAAAACTTGAAGTACTGCATCGATGGGTGGATAAGTAAGTTTACTTCTTTTGGTGTGTACTCTTCACATTGAATGGGACGAAGCTCTTATATTGGTTTTGTCCTTAACAGTGTCTTTGGCTGTGATGTTTTGAGAGAGGAATTCTCTTGAGTGGATTTAAAATATCACATAACAAAATGACTAGAATGGATACCGAAAGCCTAAGAATTTTCAAATTGATGGGAATTTTATAGGTTTTTCTAAAAGTAGGGATTTCAAATAACGTCACAAAAGAAGGAATGAGGAATTTGGACATTCCTTCCCTTTTTCTAAGTTTCACTATCAACTCGCACATCTCAAAGTTTTGATTCGCCCTCTGTTTCTACTGTACGTTTCCCCTCTTTGTCCTATTCTCTCTCTTCTGCAGTGCCTCTCTCCAGTGCCTATCTTTCTGATTTCCTTTTCCTCTCTTGCATGCCTCCATTCATTTCCTTTCTGCACCTCTCCCTCACTCTCCTTTAAACTCTCGTCTCTGTCTCCCTTTCCCCTTTCTCTCCTGCACATCTGCTCTCTCTTCTAGACCTCTCTCTTTCTACTACCCTTCTCCTTCTACATTTCTCCTTTACAGTTTTTTAGAAATAAATATTTAAAAATGAAATTTTACATAAGATGGGAATTATATAACTTTATCCAAACAAAGAATAAAATACAAGAAATTTGAATTGCTTTATTCAAACAAAATACTTTTAAATTTAAAAGTCTTTAATTGAGGCAATTATACATCCATAAATTTCAAATTTCATAGAATTTTTGCAATTATCTGTCCAGACATTTCCTAACTTTTTGTTAAATGTATTCTTAGGGTTCCCTTTTAACTGAAAGTAATATTGTTGGTTAGTTAATTCTGTTGCAATTTAAAAAAAGTTTGCGTAAATGGATTTTTCCCGTTGGAAGTACTTGATTGGTTACACCACAGTTTTCGTTAATCCGTTAATCTCTTCCAGAGTTTTGTAATGCTGATTAGATGCATTCATAAATATATTTCTGGTACTATGCAGTCTTGCAAGGTGGTAACTATTACTCTGGATATACGTAGGAATTAGGGTAGTATAAAGGGAATCTGCCATAGCATGATTCCTCAACTGGTTATAGACATTTCACCAAGTTGTTCTTGGTTCATTGACTTAGACAACTCTGATAATGTTTTGATTTGATTTTTTGAATTACCTTGATTGGACAGTATGACGGGTGGAGAAAGGAAGCCCTTCGGAACCCCATTGGTTACTTATTTGAAAGAAGATCCTCAATTTGGAGCCAACATTGAGGCATATGTACATCAATTGTTGGCACCTTTAAGAAGAGCATATTCTTCAACTAAGTCTAATGATGGGAAGGAAAATGGTTTCGTCTCAGTTGGCAGTGATGAGCAACCAAACATCTCTAATACTCACAGTGAATCACAGAGTCTAACAATTGGAAGCAGAGAACAAGCGGGGACATCATGCGGGGAGTCATCTTTCCAACTTGTTTTAACTAACGAAAGTTCTGAACCCATTGGGAAGGCTTCATTTACAAAGCCCAGCAAACTTATAAGAGTCTTTCTGGATTGGACTGACAGAGAAAATGAATTGTATGATTCCAGCTATCTGAGGGATCTCCCGGAAGTTCACAAAACTGGATTCACTGTGAAGAAAACCAAGCAAGAAGCTATTTCCTTGTTTTCTTGCTTGGAGGCATTCTTGACTGAAGAACCTCTGGGACCAGATGACATGTGGTAAGATTTGCTTTCGTGTTTTTGAAATGGATATGGATTCATACTATACTGCCGTTAGCTGTGCTTTGAGGGATATTGCCGCTTAAATTTGTTTCCTTTTCAAATTAATTAGGTACTGCCCTAGATGCAAGGAACACAGGCAAGCTACAAAGAAGCTTGACTTGTGGAAGTTGCCCGAGATTCTTGTTTTTCACTTAAAACGATTTTCATACAGTAGATACCTGAAAAACAAACTTGACACTTTCGTGAATTTTCCCATTCACAATCTTGATTTAACCAAGTATGTGAAAAGCAAAGATGGACAGTCATATGTGTATGACCTTTATGCAATCAGCAACCATTATGGTGGTCTAGGTGGTGGGCATTACACTGCGTATTGCAAGGTATGTTAATAATATGCACCTGCTGTGATGCGAAGTCTTGATTTTGTAATTTGTGAATTCATTCTGCCGTTTGAGATGTTTGTTTTAAACCTAGTGTTCAATTGTTCTTCCGATTTTTAACAGTTGATCGAAGACAATAAATGGTGTCATTTCGATGATAGTCATGTCAGTCCTGTTACTGAAGCTGAAATTAAATCCTCTGCTGCATACGTGTTATTCTATCAGAGAGTTAGACCTAAAGGCCAGATGGATGGAGCGACATCTCAGGTTCATACAGTATAGACCAGGATGGGGCATTTTGTTGGTTGATGCCTGGCATATATGCTTTTAGCAGTTAGCACGAAACGGAGCTCATGTCCTGGATAGTTATTTTACTTAGCACTGCAAAACTGCTAGGTAATATGCGAGAAAAAATCTTACCATGGCATAACAGTTGTTTTAGATGAGACAAAACATTTGATATCATTGGTAGTATCAGTTCAAATCACTACATGAATGATATCATTTTTTGATAGCGAAATTTTGGCAGCCTATGATCTATTTGTTATTTCATTTCATCGGAGGTTAAGAAAAAGGATCATAATGAATTCATCATAATTGCTGTTTGACTGTTGTATGCATTCGTATCGTGTGCCTTGGGCGGCACTCGTGTTTGTGAAAGAAATCAATGGTGCCCTCCTTCCCTTGTTTATTCACGTGGAAGAGATGAACAGCACTGATTATATTTATTTATTTATTAATAATCGCTTGCCTCCCTTCTCATTTATTGCTTTTGTATTTTGCACCAAAACATAGCTAATCGATTTGATTCTTGTTATGTGCCGTCTCCTGTAAGCAACATGAAGTCCCGTTTCTGCAACCAGATTGCCATTTTTTGTACGGTACTAGATTTTAGTGGTAAAAAGAGTTGGGACAAACCATTTTTAATAATCAGCTTCCACTTTGAAAATTTTTAAATCAGAAATGAAATGATAAATCTAACGTTTCTTATTTTACTTATTTTTATAAATATAACAACTATTTTAATTTAAAATTGTCCTAACTTGGGCATCTCTCGTTTCATTTGGTTCTTGTATGAATAAAAAAATTTCAGTGGATCCTATATAATGAAGTGATGAAAAGTGAGAGGGTGGAAAATGAAAAGGAGAAAAAAATTTATAATGAAAAGTAAGGTTGTTTATATTAGGTGAAAGATGTGAAAAACGAATGAGAAATGTAAATTAGTCATAGTTGGTTTCTTATGCAATATCATCTAAATTAAATACGAATACTTAAACTACCACCTTGGATTCGCCGACCAAAAAAATTACCAACCTCGGATTAAATTTTTGGTTGGATTTGCATCTACAATGAGCATATAATCTATTATGGTGAGTTATTCTCTATTACAGCCACTTAAATTAATGTTTTCCTTTTCAACTAATCAACATAATTAACTTTTGGAATATAGAATGGTAATGTGAGTTGACCACCTATCATGTTTTGACCTGTTCCACGTTTGTTTGATTAAAAGTGAGTTGAAATAAGTGAATCGGAGGACCAATCCGTATAAAATAAAAAAAGAAAATAAAATAAAATTATTTATAATTTTTTAATCCCAATTAAAACAAGAATTTATTGTAAGTATAATAATTAAAAAAGTTAAAGATTAATAATTTACTATTTACTTCAAGTAAATAAAAAAAATATCATAAAAAATATCAAAAAAATGTATTAAAACAAATCATGAAATAAAATGTAGATTCGTATATATTGATGAAATATTGAATAAAAGTATTTAGTTATTATTTAACACAAAAAAAGTAATGTATAACAATAAAGTATTAAAAGGAAAAAAATTAATGCAGGTTGTGGGCGAGACGGACCAATCCACACTTTAAATTGAGTGGGTTAAGAATATGCAAGACGAAGAAGGCTTCTTCCTGCTCCTCCAAGGCTTTTTTTCAGCCACCTCTAAATTTTAAAAAAATTCTTATTAAATTTTAAAAAAATTCTTATGTTATCCTGTTTGCAATGACAGTTTTATCTTTCTATACATTACAGCAATGTAGCAGTGGATAGAAAGGTGCGTGAGGTGCAGTAAAGTGGACAATTGCAATTGTGTATTCTTATAATAGCAGCTTTGAGCGGCGACATGTGTCATCAGCGACAATAGAACGATGATTGAGCAGCAGCACTGAGTCCGGAACTGTCGTCTGGATCTGGAGAAGAGTCGCAGAACAACACATTCTGTAACTTATTGTCAACAAAAGAATAATTTCGGAATGGATTATTTTGGAATTGTTTTTTGAATTCAGATATCAATTTTGGAACAACTATTTAACAGCTATTTTTTGTTGATAATGAATTATGAAATGAGCTATTCCGAAATTGTTATCCAGATTCAGATTTCAGAACAACTTATTTTACAATTCATTATCAACAAAAATCAAAAACTCACAAAATATCTCAAAATTGCAAAAATCACCCAAATCAATCACAAAACATTTAATAAAACATCCTTATTTCAAATGGTTGATAAATATGTAGATGGTAATGGTCGACAAACACAAACCGACTTGTAGAGATGCATTGGTGAAGATGAATTGAAAGACTTTAAGGTTTCGAAATACAATTTCGCCAGTACCACAATAATTCAAAGCCACTTTAAACACCTTTGAGAAGTAGTCCAAGACGAATTTACGGGAAAAACTTCTTGCACCCTATATTTTTTTACCTGCATTCCATCACTTATGCAAAATAATTAAAATATCCTTTATGTTAATTTCTGAAAAATGTTTTCTCGAAAATGGTTGAAAAACCTTTTTTAGAATGTAAATTTACGTTCTGCAATATATTTTTTGGAAATAGATTTTGGAAAGTATTTTTTGAAATAAAAATGGAAAATATTTTTAAAAAATAGATTTCAAAAACATATTTTAAAATATAAAATTTACATTAAGGAATGTTTTTCAAAATTTATTTTTGAGAAACTTATTTCCAGGATGTGTCATCTAAAGATATTTTTGGATTTCCTAAAATTGATAGGTGCAGGTCACAGGTGATAGGGTGTAAGAAGTTTTTATTGAAAGAATCATCCTTTAATATTTATTATATTCAGTCCAATTAATGCATGTCAAGTACAATCATACATTCAATATTAAATCAAATACTTACCTGGAATCAGAGATGATGCCATTGTAGTTATGAATCAGAGAAGATTGAATTCCCCTTAATACAATTGAGTAAGAACAGAATGTCATTGTAGTTATGAATCAGAGAAGATTGAATTCCCCTTAATACAATTGAGTAAGAACAGACCTTGAGAAAACACAACAGAGAAGAAAAGAGTATAGAAGGGTGTTTACGATGTTAAACCAGGAGAATTAGGCAACGTACAAAATACTGCTCTATTTTTCTCTTTAATAGGGTAGAGAAAAACTAATATCTGGTTAACTGTAGGGACCCTTCTTTATTAATATAATTAACATAGGACTAAGCCCACCTATTATCAGCCTGTCCATATCACATAATATTCACATTCCATAATCCATAATAATACTTTAATAAATCTGGATCAATTATTTTAATTTATGTATGTCCACAAGGATTAATTAATCCAACATTCTCCCACTTGGACAACATAAATTAAATCACAATAACAATCAATTATCCAGATCAATTCACAATATGAGGCCACAACAAAATGCCAACGTATATTCAATCACAAGGTCTAACAAAATAGTAAGTATCTCATCACTGCAGAAAATCATACTCGAAGGAGTAAGAACATCATACAGAAACAAAACACCTACATCACAATGACCTTTATGAATGTGAAATATTTATACACATGTCCCAATCATCCGCCCCAGATGCTATATATAAGATCAAAACAATCTTACCACAATAACAATTTGAGACTGGGTCCAAAACGTCTCAAAATTATGTCATAACATTAATT
>Ga0209700_104620_pt1 | contig 24512 bp, 11 predicted proteins | sample SiratroredBW_FD_187528 | JGI IMG/M metagenome (GOLD analysis project Ga0209700, IMG submission 187528) | Root nodule microbial communities of legume samples collected from California, USA - Siratro red BW (SPAdes) (version 2) | ecosystem: Host-associated > Plants > Roots > Nodule | place: USA...
TTTGGAAGATTATTTCTCAACTTATTGTTAAAATTTAAAAAAAAAAAGATTAAAAGATCTTTAAATTATTTACATAAAAATGTTTTTTAATTCTTTAAAAGATAATTAGATTATAAAATAAATAAAGTATGGAAAGAAAAAGTTAAAGAGAAGAGGAAAGAGGATAAAAATGTTTTTTAATCCTCAAAAGGTAATTAGATTATGAAATCAATAAAGTATGGAAAGAGAAAGTTAAAGAGAAGAGGAAAAGAGTTCCCAAAAAAACAAAGAAAATAAAAAGAAAAGGAAAGTGAGAAAGAGGGAGGAGGCAGTGCTACCAGATATATTTATTTAATATTTATTTTCTTAATTGCATTTGTGTTTTAATGTATTTTGTGAAAAAAAATTTGTTTACCAAGTACCTATTTTAAAGAAATGCTCTTTAATTAATTAATTAATTAATTATATATATATATATATATATATATATATATATATATATATATATATATATATATATAATTCAATAAAGAAGCAGATAAACTTTAGGACAAAATCGTCATCATTTATTAAATAATTATATATTTTTAATTTAAATCAATATTAAATATTAGTTAGTACTTGTAAAGTAATTTGATATGCAGTTTTTTTATACAAGACTAATGTCCGTGAATGAAGCACGGTATTAATAAAATTGTACTTATTTATGTTTATTTTTACCCTTTTTTAAATTTCTAGTCACTCAATTTCTTTTTAATTTTAAACTTACAAAATGGAGATAAATTCATATCATGTTATTGTATAGGACTAACTTAAATACAAATTGAAAACTAAAAAGAAACATTACAAAGTAGGCTACTTATTTAATACTAAAATCTAAAATATCACGAATATCAGAAGAAAATGGAGGTTGAAATACGGAAAACGAGACTAAATCCAAGTGATTAAAATTTGAAAAAGAAGTGCATTTTGAAATATTGATGTTATTTCCACAAAACTGGTAAAATTCCATATCGATAAGGAGTGCGGTAAAGCTGCAGAAATATTAGGGAAAAAAAGGTGGGGAGGGATTGAGGGGAGAATCAATTGCTCATAGAGCATATGCTAAAACATCTAAAATATTCCACACGCAGTTATTGGAACAACCAATATAGAAAATTTTTTGCCTTTGGTGGTGGTGGTGTATAGAAGCAGAACCAGTGAGTTGAGAGATTCTACTTTGTAATACCATTCACTCGGCAAGCTCGTTACGGATGAGTTTTGCTGCGGCAACATGTTTGTGAGGGCTGGTTTCATCTGTGTTCTTCTCCAGCACCATACTTCAGGCCCAACAGATTCTGAAGAAAACAGCATGATGGTCAATAAAAGAAAGGCACATTATCAATGAAAACAAGGCAAAGATCAGCAGTCTCAGCATTCTCACTTGTTAGCCTTGAACTGAGGGAAGGATTCAATAGTGGTGGTTGGAAGGATTGGAAGGTTGAGCTTCTTTTGTTGAGCATCCAGTCTGGCACTGACATTTGTTGCACGGCGATGATCTGAACCCTTCAATGCATCAGCCTGATAGGAAAGAAAATTAGAAGCCATCTTACAACATATCCAAGAGAGCAGTTGAAACAAGCACTCACAGCCTTCCCAACAGCCTCATTAGCCATTCTTGGAAAGGACTTTCTTGAAGCCTGAGCTGCAGCATTAGCAGAGAAAAAAAGCCTGAAAAATGAAACCATGAGATATTTTATATCAGTGAATTGTGCGACGAAACAACATTTATTCTAATGGTTCCAAAGTTAATCAGGACGAATGCTTGATATATGGCCTGCCACTGGCACTGCATTGCATTTTAATACACAATTGTATGCTGATTTTATTTATAAAATTATATAATATTACTTGTTTTAATAAAATATGGTTTTATTTTAATTTATTATTTTTAACGAAAACCTTCTGATTGCATGTTCATACATTTGGGCACACTAAATAACAGTGCATTTCTCAGGAAAACAAATATAATCAAAGAATATTAATGAAATATAATATTTCATCAAATGTCACATGAATATTACCTCATCCTTGTTGCCAGACAAGGCCTTAGCCAATGCGTTAACTCTTCAACAATTTTTTGGCAGCAGAAGCCAGCCAGGACTTGATCTCATCATCCAACTTGGTCGGAGGAGGTAGACACAACAAGCTTATCTGCATACAACAATACATACATCAAGCAACTATGTTAACTGTAAAAGCATCCCAAAAATTCAGTGAAATGCATGCCCAATAAATACCTTTGCCCACAACGCCCAGCAAAGAGGTATTTTCCACTTGGAAATCCACCCTTGATCAAATCAAGAGTCTTGGTTCCACGGACTAAATCAAATCCATATGGCAAAGTAGGTCTCAATAAGAACATTCAAACCAAGTTCTGCATATGCATCGGTAAATGCTTGGAACTTGTGAGACTCAAGGTCCAAGACAAGGGTAGGCTCATCAAATTGAATCCATGAAGCACCGGCTGCCTTAAGGTCAGCAACAACTTCCCTGAGTTATTAGTCATATAAGCAAGTTAGACAAATGGCATGAATATACACAGAAAATAATAACACCCAACAAGTTAAAACTCTCCCTACTTGTAGACAGCAAGAAGTTTGGGACAGTAAGGTCTTGCCATCCCAGAAAGACTCAAGAGCAAACTTGAGCTCTCTCTTGGGACCCATGCGGGGGTATCCAACGATATGAGATGCCATTGTTCTGTAGGAAAAGATCAAATCCCAAATCAGCTCTCACTTGATCACACTCCAAATCCGATAAAACAACACACATGCAACAATACTCAAAGATCATTATTTTAATATCCGTAATAACAGATTTTGCAATATTCATAGATCATGGCTATAATTTCTCATATCAAGTACTAGACGCACACTGCCTATAACACTCTTTTCTTAGAAAGTTCTTACTTAAAATTTACTGAAAACCCCAGGATTAAAAGCAAAACTCATTACATAAGAAATTAAATAACAGAATATTATGATTTATACTAAATTTCGATCAATAACAGAAAACTTTAGTTTACACACACTAACTTTATAGGCGTTTTCACGCCAGATCTGAGTCGCTTCCTTTTCTATTCACATTTTTTTCTCTCTTCTTATTAATTATTTTTTATTACTAATTATTAATTAATAAAATAAATTATGAAAAAGAATATATTACTTTTTATTTTTCTCTTGTGCTGTGTTTGTTGCATGCTGAAGGGTGAAGAATGTGTGGGTGAGAAACCGTTTTATATCTATTGGCTTTTGTGGCTATCAGCAGCCGGTGGAAATGTGAGAAATGGGCATATCTTGCGCTTACAATAATACCTTTTTGTAATTTTATATTTCTTCTGTAATTCTGTAAAAACTAAAATTATAAGGAATATAAGTTATTACTTCTTAGTTGAAAGTAATTAATATTAAGTAAGGATAGTATTATTGATAACCATTATATAAACTTAAGATGGATCTAATTAGGTAATCTGGCGTTATGGAGTGAAACTCAAATAATAATTTTCAATAAATTCCATTAATATTAATAAAGTATTTGCTGGAAAACACTCCCTCTTATCATATATATAAATATCTAATTCATTAAATATAGTTAAATTAATTAATAATGTAAAAATAAATTTTATTGTGTTGTAAAATTAGAAAAAGTTTATTTTACTTTCTTTTTCTTTTTTTTAATATAGAAATTTAGGTTTGAGATCTCAAGTACACTAAGGTCAATGCTTCTGAATAATCAAGTTGATATCGCTTTTTTTATTCACTAATCAAAATTTGATTTAAAAAAAGTAGACTCGTTTTTATTTAAACAATTTGTGCTAGAAAAAAATCACTAATTCCAACTACGTTATATTATAAAATTATATATTTTGTATCAACAAATTGTCTCGAAACAGAAACAAAAGTCAAATTCAGATTTTATTAAAGGGAAAGAATACGCAAACATGTAATTTGCTATTTATACACTCCCATATATGTGTTATTTTAGATGTCTGACTTTGTTTTGGCCATCCACGGAGAAATCTGACTTTATCATATGCTTTTTAACTTAAATTATATATCCACAGGGAATTATTTAAATTAAAGCCAAAACAATTGCAGGAAGCAGTAGAAAGTCAAAAGATATATCTAATATAATAAATTGCTAAAGTACATACCTCATATTCATATCATCAATAGTGTAATATTCAGACAGTATAAACTGATCTTTGATTTAGCTAGAACAAAATAATATCACAGTAATGGGTACAGAAGTAAAGTGGACAACGTCTTACCAAATACTTGTTTTTCTTTTGAAGTGGACAACGAACACTTCCTTAGTCTTCTTTTTGATGAAAATTAATTGTCATGGAATGGTTCATCATCATAAAAAATTGATTAGGTAATTATGAACTCCAAACCAATTCAATCTTTCAACCTTATATACACAGCAAGCTTTACATTAATCAAAAGTCAATTACATACAGCAGAAACATTTAAGATAAGTGTGTTACTAAGAAAAAAAGTATTCTTGATCTTTCTTAAATTTTCATGAGTAGTACGACCATATAAAAACCTTTATAGCACTAAAGATACAATAGGGGGATTCCTAGGTAGCTTTTCGGTGAGCCTACGAGGGATCCATATGGTATCTTCAAAGTTATTTGAAAAGTTGACGAATGATAAGGAAGAATCGAGCTCTTGTACTCTCTGCATAAGAAAATCCAGAACTGACCAACTTTGAGTGTTACACCTAAACTCCAGCATGAAAGACCATAATATCAGAAATAAGTTTATGAAGCAATAAAGATCATTTCAAAAATTAATATATATCAGAAACAATGTGATAACGCAACCCATATAAACACGTTATTTACAAGATAAAAGAAAAAAAAAAAATGTAATATTAACCAATCTTCTGTCCAATTACAATACAAACATCTAGTTTTAACTCCTGAGAGGTATATATAGTGGAGCTAGATCAATGTAAAAATCATCTTCATATTAGGATTTTATTAAAGAAAAGAAAAAAAAAAAAAAAAAAAAATCTCTCACACAGTTAAATCTTTATAAGTTAAATACTGTATGGAACTCTTAATGTTGTGGAAATGAGTATTTGAAAGAGATTTTATAAGTTTGAATTTTTCTCTCTTAATGTTGTGGCAAATGATTATTTTTCAAGAGATTTTATAAGTTTGAATTTTTCTCTCTTAAAAGTATGAAGCTTTATCTTTACAAGATTTGATTACGAAAATCACCAAGAGCTTACAAGAATCCATTGGATTTCATAATCCCCTAAACAGTTATCCTTCTCTTATATGTTTCCACACATCAAACCATTTAACTTAACTGATATATTTCCAAGAATAAATGTCTCCGGACCAAATGAAAATTTTAAATCAAGTGTGAATCTCTTTGATAAGGAAAGTTAGCCAACAATAAACTTCGAAACTATAAATGAATTTCTTTTAGTGGAAATCAACCTACTCTTTCGAAATGAACTAGATCTTTGAGACAGGTGACGGAGCTTTAGATGAAAATCAAGAGAAGTCTTAACAAGATTATCTAAGATCAGCAATAGCTAATGTAAATATTAGGCAAATTTTTCAAATTGGTGTAATTTTTATCTGAAATTTTCAAAATGGTGTATTTTTTTATTTATTTTCGGATATGGGTAAATCGTGTATATCATTATGAGGAAATTGTGATCCTATTCAACAATTTAATTTAAGATTAAATGAAATTGTGAAAAGAGAACAGAGATTTTAGTATTTTAGTTTACTAGATAAAATCATGTAGCCAAAATTTTAATTAATGAGTTAATTAATATCGTGAGAATACTGTCTTAAGGTGGTTAATATTCTTCACCCATTCCTCTTCTATTTTATTTTGCACCTGTGATGTATTGCTAATGTGTAACTAAAATAAATACACACTGATTTTATTTATTCATAAAAATGTTGAAACTAAATCAAAACACATGTGAAGTTAATTTGAAATTAAACAATAATGGTTTAGGGGATTATTGTTTAAATTAAAATAAAAATGACATTAGTATGAGATTTATATATTGAACTAAATTAAACGTAAGTTTAATTTTGAAAAGAAAAATTAAATTAAATTAAAATTTAGTAATAAAATATATTTAGCAAAATTAAGTTTAAGTTTAATATTTGAATTTAGTTGCTAATATAAAAATAATTTAAAATAAAATTAAGATTTAGCAATAAATTTAGAATGAAAAAATTTAAAATATTATATAATTGTTTAAATAAATTTATTGTTAGTTTTTAAATTATATCTATTCCTAACTAAATCTATTTCTATATTAAGAAATATAAATTCATAACATGTAACTTTTCTTTTCAGTAACCTCTCTTCTATTCAAATTAAATTTATATTTATTTAAAAGAGAAATGGTAGAGAATATTAACCCCATTAAAATCATTCTCACTATATTAATTAACTCATTAATTAAAATATTAGTTGTACAATTTCATATGTACTCTTTTCACAATTTCATTTAATCTTATATTAAATCGTGGGATAGGGCCACGATTTCTTCATAATGATATTGTGTCTCCAATGTACAATTTACCCATATCTGAAAATAAATAAAAAATGCATCATTTCAAGAATTTAAAAAAAAAACCTACACCAGTTTGAGAGATTTGCCAAAATATTAAATATAAGAATATTGAGTAAGAGAATTAAGTAAGTACTTCATTTAAGATCACCGTGTATTATAAATCTTTAAACCCTTTAAATAAATGTAATATTAATAACATATATTATTAATAATATTAATAATAATAATTATATTAATATCAATATTAATAATATTATTATTATTATTTTAATATTAATAATAACAATATTAATATTATTATTCAAAATAATATTAACAATATAATGTTAATAATATTATTATTATTAATGGTATTATTAATAATAATGATGATCTAAAATTAATTATATTAAAAATAATATTAATAATGTTAATAATAATAATAATGATCTAAAATTAATTATATTAAAAATAATATTAATAATGTTAATAATAATAATTTTAATAAAATTAATTATTAATATTATTTATGAAAAATTTCGTAGATAATTTACTTACGAATTTGAATTTGAATATGTAGATAGTTACATATGAATTTTTTCATAATAGATGTATAGATATGTTAAATTTATCTATGATTTTTTATTTGTGTGTATTTATTTATGGATTTTTTTTATGAATAAAATTTCTAGGTGATTAACTATGAATTTTTCTTTACGAAACAAATCCATAAGTAATTTTCTAAATTTACCTACTATAACTAATAATGAATAAGTAAACCGAAAATTTCTTGTAGTGTTTGTATTTTTCTTATTTTTTATATATTCTTTTATATATGGTTTTGTATGTGATAAATATGATTGTTGCATCAGGATGTCAACCTAGTTGTGATATTAGAGTTGAGAATGATGCTTTATATAAGAAAGCTCATAAGCAAGGTAGTGAAAGAAGAAAGGGCGAAAGGTGGATCATTTAAGCCTATATTAAAGCCAAGAAAGATATACGGATCTTGGCAGAAGGAGGAGTCAAAGATAAAAAAGAGTTGTTAGATAAAAAAAAAAATAGGGTATAGTGAGTAACCTAACTATGCATTCTTTAGTGACAAGGGAAGCAAAGTAGTTCTGAATATAATATCAGAGTTGAAATCGTGAAACCGTGTTATAGAATGTGTTGGATTTTTGAATGGAAGGAAAACTCGAAAAACCTTTTTAAGATCTGGAGGTGTTGACGATAATAGAATGTAAACCTTTGTGTAATAACCTCACTATGGAAGCTCACCCTAACAATAAGAAATCTGAGAACATAATATATTGTGTTGTATTGAGTTTCTTTTATATAAGATGGATGACCAAATCCTTCATGCATAAAATTCGTTATATTGATACTCTTTTCCAACTTTTATCTAAATATACTATTTTTTTTATTCTGAGAATCTTTTATCAAGAAAAATCATCACATTTCTTCTTGAAAATTTCGTGTTAATATAGTTTAAAGTAGGAATTTTCAATTTCAATAAGTTTAATAATTACGTCCAAACATACATTGTCTAATAAGTGAGATATATTAATTTTTTACCTACTCATGTAATTAATCAGTCCGCTGATTAAAACAAATTAATTAATCAGTTTACATTAAAATCATAAAGAAAAGAGCATTTTTTTTCATCACCATAATTTTTATGAAGGATTTTGTGAAATTAAAATAATTTAACCAAATAAGAATATGAATAAAATTGATAATAATAAAATAATGTACTGTAAGTACTAGGTAAACCTAAACAGCTTGAGAAACCTAAACAGATTGGAGGGGACTTGATCTTCGAATCCACAGGTTTGTTGATATCAGAAATAATCTTATTTTATTCCCAAGTTGGTTAATGAAGATAAGTTGTTCTTCTAGGAGATTAAGAAAACTATTTTCAATCTTAATGATAATAGAGCTTTTGGTTCTCATGGCTTTTGGTGACTCCATTTATCCCCAGTTTATCCCGTATACGCAAATTAAAATATCGGCCTTAATATGTGTTATTTTAGATATGTCTCACCTTTTTTGATTTGGTCATCCGCGGTGAGGTATGCATTTTAACTTACATTATATATTCACAGGGAATTATTCGAAATAAGGCCAAAACAATTGCAGGAAGCAGTAGAAAGTCAAAACATATATCTAATATAATAAATTTCGAAAGTACATATCTCATATTCATATATATCATCAAGAGTGTAATATAGAGACAAAGTCTAAACTGATCTTTGATTTAGTTAACGAGCTTCGCAGAATAAAATAATATCACAGTAATGGATACAAAGTAAGGTGGACGACGTCGTACCGAAACACTTTTTATTTTTTTCTTTTGAAGTGGACAACCAACATATCCTTAGTCTACTCTTTGATCAAGCACGAACAAGCATACGCATGTAATTGTCATGGAATGGTTCATCATCATATATAGAAAATTGATTAGGTAATTGTGAATAGCAAACCAATTCAATGCTTCATCCTTATAAATAGCAAGCTTCACATGAATAAAAATTCAATCACATACAGCACAAACATTTAAGATAAGTGTATTACTAAGAAAAAAAATGAAAGGTGTGTGCTTGGTTGTTGCCGTCTTGGCTTTGACATCCTCACTTGTCTCTGCCTATGACCCTAGTCCTCTGCAAGATTTTTGCGTGGCAGCCAAAGAAAGTGATGGTGGTATGTAGAAGAAATGGTCGTAATTATTTGATTGTTGTAATTTGATTTCTTAATTATAATTTTGGGTTGTTACTTTGCAGTATTTGTGAATGGAAAATTTTGCAAAGATCCGAAGGTGGTGAAAGCTGAAGATTTCTACAAGCATGTGGAAGCTGCAAAGACTGACAATCCACTAGGATCACAAGTGACTCAAGTGTTTGTTGATCAACTACCTGGACTAAACACATTGGGCATATCTTTGGCTCGCATAGATTTTGCACCAAAGGGTTTAAACCCTCCCCACACTCACCCTCGGGCCACAGAGATCCTTATTGTTCTTGAGGGAACTCTCTATGTTGGATTTGTTACCTCCAATCAAGATGGAAATCGCCTCTTCACCAAAGTGCTCAACAAGGGTGATGTCTTTGTCTTCCCAATTGGTCTCATTCATTTCCAACTTAATGTTGGATACGGCAATGCTGTTGCCATTGCTGGTCTTAGCAGCCAAAATCCAGGAACTATCACAATTGCAAATGCTTTGTTTAAAGCTGATCCACCTATTTCTCCTGAGGTTCTCACCAAGGCTTTTCAGGTCGACAAAAGCACAATTGACTATCTTCAAAAGCAGTTTTGGTATGACAACAACTAGTTTCTCCTTTTCGACTACGGACCATCATTTCTCTAATGGATATTTCAATCATTCGTCTATAAATAATTATTGTTGTAATAAGTAAAATTATTTATCTTGCTGCTAGTCAGTTTGTTGTTTGATCTAAATTAATTTGTTGTGTTGATGTTTAATGACTTTAAGAAAATTCTATTTTACTTTTATCCTTGGAATGTATTTCGTCCAACGAATCAACAAGTGTCACACTTCTTAAAGATAAAGAAGAACATAATATCATGCATTTCCTCCTTGTCTTAATATATTTCTCCCACAAACTCTTTTTAACATGCTCAATAAAACTAATAATAGCTAAAATACCAACAAAGTAATTTTCACTCTAATAGAGAAATCATGAAGAAAATTATCTAAATTAGCATTTTTCTTCTTTAACTTCATCTCACTTAGGATATCAATGACTCCACTTCGATAGACACATTGTTGGTTTATTGTTTTACTTGACACTTTTTTTAATAAAAGACTCATGTTAGACATCACTATGGATTTTGATATCTCAGCTAGGCTCACAACCAAAATCCATCAATCATTTGTCATCATATGAAAAACTATTATGAAAAAAAAGCTAAAAAAATAATAAAGACCATGAGAGTCATACCAAACTCATGTAAAAAAAAACCATTTCTCTACAAACGAAATAAATGGAGTCGAAACTTATTATGAAAAATGTTCAGCCTAAGATAGTCATGTAAAGTAGAATAACAGGAAAATTCAATTCTATATTTCGCACTTAAATTAGTCAATCTATTAGCACAACTATTACCCTCTCTAAAGACACGAGTCACTCTAAAACCATAAGGAGGGTTCTATGTGTTTGAGGGTTATTTGTTTAAGGAAGAAACCTTTTGTATTCCCCAAGAATCACATGGAAAACTCCTTGTTAAAGAGATACACAAGGGAGGTATCATGGTCCATTTCAGAGTTGACACAACTCTAAGTATGCTTGATAAATTCTTTTGGCCCTTTATAGGACGCGATGTCCAAGGCCTTTATCATAGATGCATTTCATGTCTTTAATCTAAGTCTAGGGTGACACTTCATGGATTGTGCACTCTTTTACCAATTGCATGTGCTTCTTGGGAAGCATTAGCATGGACTTTGTCCTTGTTCGGTATCTAAGTGTGAGTCTAAGTCCCACATTGAGTAGAAATGAGAAAGTTGAGCAACATATAAGAAAGAAGACCCACAAACCCAATGCCTCTTAAGGTTTTCATTCCCTTGTGTGGGTTTGGCTCAATTCTCATTCTTGTGAGATCTCCTCGGTTTTGGCCCCTCAGATTTACCCAACAAGTGGTATCAGAGCCGATGGTTTGCGGCTTGGACGAGTACAGTTTGTGATTAAGGTACTCGTGCTCGAGGGAGAGTGTACCAATGTGGAAGAGACTCTCACTTGAGGGGGAGATTTGTTAGGTATCCAAGTGTGAGTATAAGTCCCACATTGAGTATAAATGAGAAAGTTGAGCAACATATAAGAAAGAAGATCCACAAACCCAATGTCTTAAGGTTTTGGGTTGAAGGTGGTGTCGTTCCCTTATATGTGATGTGGCTCATTTCTCATTCTTGTTTGTCTCCCAAGGTTTCCCCCTCGGATTTACCCAACAAGTTGTTGGGTTGTTTTTCTCCTTGTGAGTCCCAAACCTATTATGTTTTGGTGTGTCTATGACACATGACAAACTCAATATAATGCATCATCATAATTAGAGTAAAATGCTAACCCTAAGTGTGTGTAACCGTGTGTGCAACCGTGTGAGCTTTGGTGTGTGTGGAGAAGTGTGTGAGCAACCGCTTTGAAGAAAAGAGGGAGAAGTAATCCGCAAGATCCAACTGTGAAACCTTGTCTGATCAAGCTGAATTTTTTATTGAAGATTCCTCATTCATATTTCTTCAATTTAAACGGAGTGATTGCCTACTGGAGGTCTGTAGAATTGTCAGGAATTTTGTGAAGAGCTGTTGTCCGAAACAAGTTCCTGTTACCGTCAGTCTTGGTTGTTTCGGAAATCCAACGGTGAAATATTCTTCCTTATTAATTTCAATTTGTTGATATTTTTGAGCTATTGTTGGTGACCGTTTTCAGGATTACGAAGAGTTGTATTGATATGCTCAGTGATTAATTTTGTGAGGCTCATTGTACCTTTATTTTGGTATTAATGGAGTATTTACCGTCCTGTGGATTTTTTGATCTCTATTGAGAGGTTTTTCCCACTTAATTATGGTGTTGATTTATTCTTCTGTTTTCGACTGCATATTGGTTTTGTTTGGATTGATTGATTGCGTTCAGGGTGTTTCCATATTGTTTTGATAAAAGTGAATCTTATTGCTTCCGCTGCCTCAACAACGTTTTGATTATATTTGTGGTAGTGGCATTTAATCCTTCGAATTCTTTTCTATACAATATACAATCATTTGGACAAGCATGTATTTTTCGGTACTCCAACCCCATTGGACACAATATCTTCTTGGCCTCATAGTAACTGGTCGGCAATGTATTATCTTGAGGAAGTATTTCATGCAAAAATTCAAGTAATTCTGTAAAACTTCTATCAGTCAATCCATTTCTTGCCTTCATATTAAATAAACGTAATACTGCTGACAAACGTGTGAAACTTGAACAACTGGGATACAATTGTGTTAGTGAAACATCTTTCAAAGAATCAAACATATGGGCTTGGTGGACACTCTCTACTCCAATATCACGAATCATGTGATCCATGCAATCTTCAGAATATAAATTAGAATGTTCACATTGATTTTGCTCAGATGCATATGGTAAGTCTAGAACTTCACCATGCCAAGTCCATGTTGTATAGTTCTTCAAGAAACCATCACAAAGAACATGGTCTCGTATCAACTCAATATCTAGTCTTTCTAAATTCACACACTTCACACATGGACAGTAATATCTTCCATTTATTGCTGCACTACTCCGTTTGGCAAATTCTAAAAAATCCTCAACACCTTTCTCATACACATCACTGATCCGATTAGCATTTATCCAACTTCAATCCATCACTACATTTAGTCAAAGATTACTTTATGTCAAAATAAACTAAAACATTGTCGGGAATCGAACATCCCCGGACTCAACCCAAACGCCTTTCTTATTTATCAAACTATACAAGCATTCTAATATGCATTCTAATATACATTTTAATATTCAAGAATGCTAAAAAAAATACAAAATTGTCGGGGATCGAACATCCCCGAACTCAACCCAAACGCGTTTCTTATATATCAAACTACAAAATATAGTATTTTAATAAACACAAGCATTCCAATCAATCAAGCACTTCAATATTCAACAATGATAAAAAAAATACAAAATAATGGTTCAATACATACCTCTTGTAGAGTAGTGGTGCAGCGGCGGCGACTTTTACAAAGTGATTATCTCCAAAAGGCAAATGCAGCGAAACAAACACTTGCAAAACAATGAAAACCAAAGAAATAGTTCATAAAACATGTAAACGAGTGAAATGACACATAAAGAATTGAGAAACAAAGTATATAGAGCAATGCCTACCTCAAACGAAGCTTCAACGAAATGGCACCGTTCAAAGCAACCAATAGACTCTAACGAAGGAGGAAACCACAAATGGAGGTGAAGGAAGCAAGAATGGAGGTCGAAAATGGTGAAGGAAGTCTCGGAACAGTGATAGAGGAGGGCGCGCAGTGGAAAGAAAGAAGAAGTGAAGGAGAAAAGGTGCGCTGGAAAAATAAAGAAGGAGCACAACGTCGGTTCCCAGCTCTTAACCGACGTTGTGCTCTATGACGTCGGTTAAAAAGATCCAACCAACGTCATCCAAACCCTAAAATTACCCCCTTTCAGCCCCAATTCACCCAAATCTTTATTACTACACGCACGACGTAGGTTACTGGGCTATAACCAACGTCATGCAACCCTCCCACAACGTCGGTTGGCCTCTCCCAACCGACGTTGTGCAATCAGCGCAAAAAAAAAATTAAAATTTAAAATTTAAATTTTTACAGTATTTTTGAAGACGGTTGTAAGTGTTAACCAACGTCATGTGTGTATACTAACGTCGGTTAAACCCTAAACCGATGTTATGATGTTCATTTAATTACAAAATTGCCACTGCGTTTTTGGCAATGTCGGGTTTTGGTTTAACTGACGTTGTGTTGACGACGTAGAAGCCTAATTTTCTACTAGTGTTTTGGCAAAATGAATTATTCTATACCTTATCACAAAGTACACGATGTCAACAATATAGCCAAGATTTTCCTAAGAGAAGTACTTAAACTTCATGGGTTGCCTAAAACCCAAAATTTGTTAGTCATTTTTAGAGGTCACTTTGGGAATGGCTGGATACTGAACTGAATTTTCAACCTACTGTCATTATCAAATGGATTGATAAATGCAAGGAACAAGAGGAAGTGGAACATGAAGGAATAAAAACAAGGAGTTTGGATAAAAAACAATAAGAAGAAGAATTAAAGAAACATTTTGAAGGAATAAAAACAGGAAGAAGAATTATAGCTTGTTAAAAGAAATAAAAATAATTAAGCAAGTAAAGCTCTTAAAACCAAAAGGAACTTGAGAGAAGGATAGAATTGAAGGAAAACAACTTGAGAGAAGCTCTTTGACCATTGGAGCTCTCTAAGTGCCGATCACACTTGTGTGCAAGGATCGCTAAGTCATCAAATGTAATCATTACCTTCCATGAATCTAGATGATTACCTGGTGCAACTCCCTAATTTTTAAGAGATTAGTTTAGTTTAATCTTAAGTAACTTTTGTTAATCTTTTGACTCTTTATACTCCATATTGGTCGTCCATGACTCTATACAAAGGACTCCTCACCATTGTACAAATTATAAGGCAGTGAAATATAGAAAAGCCTTTGAGGTGTTTTTGAAAATTTAAGAGTGTTTGTTCTCTTTTATTTTGAGTTCTTATCTTGAGAAACTTTCTCAAGTAGTGGCTCTCCATGCAATTATCATTACAGAATTGTCCCTATGCTGGTGTGTTCTCATCGTCTAATCCTTCAATCCACCTTTACTTTCATTTTACATTGTTTAGTTGTTTCTTTCTTGCATTTCCAATTTTCGAAATGCTTATACCTTCCATTACTTCCATTGTTGTGTCAACTATGATCTTGTAATTGATAGGTTTTGTTCTCCACCTCCTAAGGAGTTGATCTACTACAATCCTTCGAGCTTTCATACCAAGTGGTATTGAGAGCCGAATAAATATAAATGAAAACATGTTAACATGCATTTCTTCTATGTACGAATCACTTAATCTAGATACTTCTCAAACAAACTCTTTTACATGCTTAATAGAAGTAATAATAGCTAAAATATAACAAAGTATTTTGTTCACCCTCATATATATGGAGAAATCATTAAAAAATTATCCAAATTAGCATTTTCTCTTTAACTTCATCTTAGTTGGGAGATTATCGATTGAACTTCGGTGAAGATGTCAACAACTCTGTTTTGGTTGAGTCATTGGTTGTTGATTGTCCTAGTAGAATTCTTAATTTACTGTAATTCAAATTGTTTACTAAAAATAGAATGAATTTATACTTGATTAATCATAAGTTTTAAAAGAATGTATTGATATTTAATACTTATTCAATTAATATTAAGAGGTAATTAAAATATATTGTTAGTTGTTTATTATGTGATTGAGCTCATCCATTTAAATTCACACCCATATTAAAAGAATTATCTGTATAGTCAGATTATTAAATGAGCTTCAATTTTAACATATCGCATTGCCTTACAAATTTTACATGTTATACAGACTTACCTACACTAGAAAATAATAAAACATTTTTCTTAAATTTTATGAGAAGAATTATCACCACTAAATTCTAATGATAACATTTCTAATTGTAGATTTAATCGTTAAAAAGTGTATAAAAGTATATAAATTTGATTGTCCTAGTCAACATCATAATTTATTATAATTCAAATTGTTTAGTAAAAATAGATCAATTTATACTTAATCATAAACTTTAAAAGAATGTATTCACATCTAATACTTATTCAATTAATATTAAGAGGCAATTCAAATATAATAAATATATTGTTAGTTTTTATTAGCGTCAGGTATATGTGAATGAGCTCGTCCAGTTAAATTCGGACCCGCATTAAAAAATTATTTGTATAGCCCGTACTTAAATGAGCTTCAATTTACTTTGACACTGGTTTTTCTCTTACTTCCATTTGACACTCCAACGTGCCAGTGCTATCTCGCGTGGCAATGAAAGAGAAAACGCGAATGGTTTTGGCTTACGTGGTTTATCTTGGGTGTTTTTTGTCATTTGCCATCTGAAAATGTAGGGCAATTTGGGAGGGAAAAGCAGATCTCATCTCGCATTGCACTCATTACCCGCTTGCTCTGAAGGAGAGAGAACAGAGGAAACGACAAGATTCGTGTTCCTTTTGCCACCGTCGCGTTCCTTTTCCACTGTTGCCTTCGTTTTCCGGCCGCCAATCCACTGTCGAAGCTTTACCGTTTGCATTGTTGGTATTGACCCTAAACCCTAACGTTTTTTGGTGTGAAACATGCTTGCTATGTGTCGATGTTTGCTTCGTTTAGGTTTTAGGGTTTGTTCATATGATTTGGTTTTGCTTGCTGGTTATGCATGTATGCGAAAAATGAGATCTTGCTGTGTTCTGGGTTGCTGGTGTCGATGTTTGCTTCGTTTATGGTTTAGGGTTTGTTCACATAGTTTGATCTTGCTTTCTGGTTATGCCTCTACGCGAAAAAAATCATTTCTTGATGTGTTCTGGCTTGATGGTGTCAAACCTTGCTTCGTTTATAGTCTACGGTTTGTTCACATGGGTTGCTCTTGCTTGTTGGTTATGCATGTATGCAAAAAAAATGGTTTCTTGTTGTGTTCTGGATTGCTAGTTTCCATCTTTCACCCGCCAATGTCCTCCTTCCACCCCTGTGTGTGTTGTAAAACTACACACAGCGAACCACTTATTTGAACTGAGCTAACCACTTAGTGTTTTCACCCCTGAGACACATGTGTGTGTTCCAAAACTACACACTGTGAACCACTTATTTGAACTGAGCTAACCACTTAGTATTTTCACCCCTCAGACATGTGTGTGTTCCGAAACTACACATAGCGAACCACTTATTTGAACGGAGCTAACCACTTAGTGTTTTCACCCCTCAGACACGTGTGTGTTCCAAAACTACACACAGCGAACCACTTATCTGAACTAAGCTAACCACTTAGTTTTTTCACCCCTCAGACACATGTTTGTGTTCCAACACTACACACAGCGAACCACCTATTTGAACTGAGCTAACCACTTAGTGTTTTCAACCCTCAGACACGTGTGTGTTTCAAAACTACACACAGCGAACCACTTATTTGAACTGAGCTAACCACTTAGACCTTCCACTCCTGAGACACATGTGTGTGTTCCAAAAGTACACAAAGCGAACCACTTAGGTGAACTGAGCTAACCACTTAAACCTACCACCCCTGAGACACATGTGTGTGTTCCAAAATTACACACAGCGAACCACATATTTGAACTGAGCTAACCACTTAGTGTTTTCACCCTTCAGACACGTGTGTGTTCCAAAACTACACACAGCGAACCACTTGCTTGAACTGAGCTAACCACTTAGACATTCCACCCCTCAGACACATGTTTGTGTTCCAAAAATACACACAGCGAACCACTTATTTGAACTGAGCTAACCACTTAGTGTTTTCACCCTTAAGACACGTGTGTGTGTTCCAAAACTACACACAACGAAGCACTTAGGTGAACTGGGCGAACCACTTAGACATTTCACTACTAAGACACGTGTCTGTGTTCCAAAACTACACACAACGAACCACTTAGGTGAACTGGGCTAACCACTTAGACATTCCACTACTAAGACACGTGTGTGTGTTCCAAAAGTACACACAGCGAACCACTGAGGTGAACTGGGCGAACCACTTAGACATTCCACTACTAAGACACGTGTGTGTGTTCCAAAAATACACACAGCGAACCACTTATTTGAACTGAGCTAACCACTTAGTATTTTCACCCCTCAGACACGTGTGTGTGTTCCAAAACTACACACAGCAAACCACTTATTTGAACGGAGCTAACCACTTAGTGTTTTCACCCCTCAGACACGTGTGTGTTCCAAAACTACACAGAGCGAACTACTTATTTGAACTGAGCTAACCACTTAGACATTCCACCCCTCAGACACATGTTTGTGTTCCAAAACTACACACAGCGAACCACTTATTCAAACTGAGCTAACTACTTAGACATTCCACCACTCAGACACATGTGTTCCAAAACTACACACAGCGAACCACTTAGTTGAACTGGGCGAACCAGTTAGACATTCCACTACTAAGACACGTGTGTGTTCCATAACTACACACAGCGAACCACTTAGGTGAACTGGGTGAACCACTTAGACATTCCACCCCTCAGACACGTGTGTTCCAAAACTACACACAGCGAACCATTTAGGTGAACTGGGTGAACCACTTAGACATTCCACTACTGAGACACGTTTGTGTGTTCCATACCTGCACACAGCGACCCACTTATTTGAACGGAGCTAACCACTTAGTGTTTTCACCCCTTAGACATGTTTGTGTTCCAAAACTACACACAGCGAACCACTTATTCGAACTGAGCTAACCACTTAGACATTCCACTACTCAGACACATGTGTTCCAAAACTACACACAGCGAACCACTTAGTTGAACTGGGCGAACCACTTAAACATTCCACTACTAAGACACGTGTGTGTTCCATAACTACACACAGCGAACCACTTAGGTGAACTGGGGGAACCACTTAGACATTCCACCCCTCAGACACATGTGTTCCAAAACTACATACAGCGAACCACTTAGGTGAACTGGGTGAACCACACTAGACATTCCACTACTGAGACACGTTTGTGTGTTCCATACCTACACACAACGAACCACTTAGGTGAACTGGGCGAACCACTTAGACATTCCACCCCTTAGACACATGTGTGTGTTCCAAAACTACACACAGTGAACCACTTAGGTGAACTGGGCGAACCACTTAAACATTCCATTACTAAGACACGTGTGTGTGTTCCGAAAGTACACACAGCGAATCACTTAGGTGAACTGGGCAAATCACTTAGACATTCCATTACTAAGACACGTGTGTGTGTTCCAAAAGTACACACAGCGAACTACTTTTTGGAACTGAGCTAACCACTTAGACATTCCACCACTAAGACATGTGTGTGTGTTCCGGAACTACACACAGCGAACCACTTAGGTGAATTGGGCTAACCACTTAGCTGCTTGTAGGTTCTCGGATGTCATACTTAGTGATACACTTAGGATTCCTAAAGAAATATATATGTTGGGTAGTGATCTTCATAGTCAATAGTACCATACAATTGCTGCTATAGTCTTGTTGGACTGATTTTGCAAAGACTGTAACTTGAAGGTAGGAAATGTATGTGTGTTTGAAAAATTTGAAAAGGCATGGTTTTGGTTTTAACCTTGTTATTTTTCTGTCATATAGGCCAGACATGAAAATAGCATCTCGAAATCGCAATTCATGGCTTCTTAATTTTCTCAAATACACATACATTTCCTGCTTTTAAGTTATTGTCCTTTACAAAATCGGTCCAGCCAGACTTCAACAGGTATTTTGTAGTGTTACGATTTGACGAAGTTAGGTATTCATGCCAACTTGTTTCTTTAGAAATCAAGATACTAACTCTGTTAAGTAGGTTTTGCTGCTTGTGGGTTCTCGGATGTCATACTTAGTGAAACACTTAGGATTCCTAAAGAAATATTTATGTTGGGTGGTGAACTTCACGGTCAATAGTACCATCTAGTTGCTGCTGCAGTGTCTGTGTTCCAAAATTACACTTATTTGAACTACACACAACGAACCACTTAGGTGAGCTGAGCTAACCACTTAGTTCTTTCACCCCTCAAACAAATGTGTGTGTTCCAAAATTACACATAGTGAACCACTTAGGTGAGTTGACCTACCACTTAGTACTTTCACCCCTCAAACAAATGTGTGTGTTCCAAACTTACACACAGCGAACCACTTAGGTGAGCTGAGCTAACCACTTAGTACGTTCACCCCTCAAACAAATGTGTGTGTTCTAAAAGTACACACAGCGAACCACTTAGGTGAACTGAGCTAACCACTTAGTACTTTCACCCCTCAAACAATTGTGCGTGTTCCAAAATTACACACAGCGAAGCACTTAGGTGAGTTGACCTACCACTTAGTACTTTCACCCCCCAAACAAATGTATGTGTTCCAAAATTACACACAGCGAACCACTTAGGTGAGCTGAGCTAACCACTTAGTTCTTTCACCCCTCAAACAAATGTGTGTGTTCCAAAATTACACACAGCGAACCACTTAGGTGAGCTGAGCTAACCACTTAGTACTTTCACCCCTCAAACAAATGTGTGTGTTCCAAAATTACACACAGCGAACCACTTAGGTGAGCTGAGCTAATCACTTAGTACTTTCACCCCTCAAACAAATGTGTGTTCCAAAATTACACTCAGCGAACCACTTAGGTGAGCTGAGCTAACCACTTAGTACTTTCACCCCTCAAACAAATGTGTGTTCCAAAAGTACACACAGTGAACCACTTAGGTGAACTAAGCTAAACACTTAGTGCTTTCACCCCTCAAACAAATGTGTGTTCCAAAACTACACACAGCGAACCACTTAGGTGAACTGGGCTAACCACTTTGCTGCTTGTGGGTTCTCGGATGTCATACTTTGTGATACACTAAGGATTCCTAAAGAAATATTTATGTTGGGTGGTGAACCTCACGGTCAATAGTACCATACAGTTGTTACTGCAGTCTTGTTGGACTGATTAAAAAGCCATGTTACGTATGTGTTCCAAAAGTACACTTATATGAATTACACACGGCGAACCACTTATGTGAACTGAGCTAACCACTTAGACATTCCACCCCTCAAACAAATGTGTGTTCCAAAACTACACACAGCAAACCACTTATGTGAACTGAGCTAACCACTTAGACCTTCCACCCCTCAAACAAATGTGTGTGTTCCAAAACTATACACAGCGAACCACTTATGTGAACTGAGCTAACCACTTAGACATTCCACCCCTCAAACAAATGTGTGTGTTCCAAAATTACACACAGCGAACCACTTAGGTGAACTGAGCTAACCACTTAGACATTCCACCCTCAACCAAATGTGTGTGTTCCAAAACTACACAAAGCGAACCACTTATCTGAACTGAGCTAACCACTTATCTGGGTTTCTGTTATTTTTTTGTTCATTATATTGTACTATTGAGTAATGACGTAATTTGTTTATTGACATGTGTTATGCAAGCATAACAATGACAACAACTCAAAGTTCCGGATCGAAGGTATTTGTCCATATTAATTAATTAAAAATTCTGATAACTTGTACTTTTTTGGTATAACTGTTTATTTTTTGTATGTAGGTCTGTGTCTGTGTCCGACATTGTTATCGGACAACATAGCTGGGAGTTGCAAATATAATGCTTACCGAAGAGAATAAGGCTTGTATTGGCAGAACTCCTTTTTCATGGTTCATGGAGCTTGAAGGCAAAGTCAAACAAAGCAGGAAACTGCTGACAGGGTTATGCACATGATGGGTTGAGAGGAGGGGAGGTTTTATGATAAGGTCTGACTTGGTTTCCTTTACAACCCTAGACGTTTGTGTAATATTGGGTCTTAGAATTGGTGGATGTGTGGTTGATCTTCGAAGAAAATCACAGGATTCCCCTATTAGGAAGTTATTTCCTTCTACACATGTTTATGTGAAGATGATATTTGATGAGATCCAGAAAAGACGAAATGACGTAAATGTTGATGACTTCTGTAAACTGTACGTATTGTTAGGGCTGAGTGAGTTCTTACTGCCGACTGTGAGTGGGAGTGTTTTTGGTGGTTTATTTAGTATTGTAGATGAGTTAGGGGAACTCTTTAATTATAATTGGGGAAGAATTGTGTTCCATTTTCTAGTGCAAAGTTTGTATCAAACATCAACTTCGTTGTAGGCCGATGTTGGAGGTGGACATACATATATTGGGGGCTGTGCATATGTGTTGCAGGTAATTACAATGAAATGGCTGGACAAAAACTCATTTATGATTTGTCAATTACTGTCGTTTTGTTGTTGATGGATTGTAGTTTTTTTTTTATTGCATTACAGATATGGGCTTTGGAGCATCTGTTGTGTTTAAGTAAAAAGGGAGATCTAAGGAGGCAAAAATTCCCTCGCATTCTTCACTGGCAGGATGTGAAGGTTGGTCTGAGACAGATTGAAGTGGCATTCGAAAGAAATTTGGTTAGTAATACCTATGGACAGATATATGAATTAACAGTTATTGTGCAAAACTGTGCAATTGTGGTTATTGTTGTGGTTATCAGGTTATTCATGATTTAGCACTGTCTAGTGAAGAGTTGCTGATTGACATTGTGAGGGAAGCCTTGCATTCATCAGGTTCTGAAGTTAAGCACCATCCAAACAAGCAGTCCAATTTGAGCGAACTGATTGACAGAAAGACAACATTGTTACGTGCTGTTGCAGAACAAGAAGAACGGATTCAGAATCTAGAGATTCAGGTTATGGAGCTAACTAATTTGTTAAAATTGGTACAAAGTGACCAAAATACTAAAGATACCAATGTGGATCCTGCCTCTGTTCATTACCCTGTTACTCTTCAATCATCGGATGCATCCAAAGCAAATAAGACTGTTGGGAGTGATATGGGTCAACAACTCCGACGAGGTAGCATGTACCGTCGGCTGAAGACAAAACCAAGGAAGCGCGCACGTACCGCTATTACAAGAAGTCCTTTTGTAAACTAAACAATTAATTGGTTAATGTATGACGACAAATTTATTGTACTCTTATGTTCTCCTTTTGTAAGCTAAGCTTTTACCACAACGAACAAGTAATATACTTTTTTAATTACAAAATAAGAACCACTTAATTAGACACAGAGAAGCAATTGTGTGAACATGTCCTTGGTCGCATTGGTTAACACAATAAACCACTTAATTGTACGAAGAGAACCACTTAATTAGACACAGAGAAGCAATTGTGTGAACATGTCCTTGGTCGTATTGGTTAACACAGCAAACTACTTAATTGTACGAAGAGAACGACTTAATTAGACACATAGAAGCAATTGTGTGAACATGTCCTTGGTCGCATTGGTTAACACAGCAAACCACTTAATTGTACGAAGAGAACCACTTAATTAGACACAGAGAAGCAATTGTGTGAACATGTCCTTGGTCGCATTGGTTAACACAGCAACCCACTTAATTGTACGAAGAGAACGACTTAATTAGACACATAGAAGCAATTGTGTGAACATGTCCTTGGTCGCATTGGTTAACACAGTAAACCACTTAATTATACGAAGAGAACCACTTAATTAGACACAGAGAAGCAATTGTGTGAACATGTCCTTGGTCACATTGGTTAACACAACAAACCACTTAATTGTACGAAGAGAACCACTTAATTAGACACAGAGAAGCAATTGTGTGAACATGTCTTTGGTCGCATTGGTTAACACAACAAACCACTTAATTGTACGAAGAGAACCACTTAATTAGACACAGAGAAGCAACTGTGTGAACATGTCCTTGGTCACATTGGTTAACACAGAAAACCACTTATTTGTACGTAGAGAACCACTTAATTATACACAGAGAAGCAGTCTGATATTGAGCTCCTCTAACTGGTGGGAAACGTTGTCTTGCTTTGTCGCTTTGCGAGGGTAGATGAGACATTTTGTATGCCAAATTTCCCATTTAAAGTTTAAAATGATGGCTGAATGTTGGTAGTCCCATCATTGCACTGCGTTCTGGAATATATCTCCAAGGTCAGAGAACATCAAAGAGCCCGTTTTGGAAATGAATTGCTTTGCTTCTCTACAGCATTTTCATCTCTTCTTAACCCTTTCTTTTTTTCGTTTGACGGTCCTGTTGTCGGCGGTCGTCTACGGTGAATCGACGTTGGAAGCTGAAGTTCACTGTCATAAGGTGTATCGCTCGGTCGTCCTGTGTTTAACAATGTACGTTTTAGGTTTTATCGAAAGCAATGATCCGAATGATGTACACAATGTTTTGGTGTTGAGTTATGTTGTGGGTTTGTATATCTGTTCATGCCTTTGTCGTGAAACTTTGCCGGTGAAAGTTAACAACTTTGGTCATAAAAGAAGATAGTTTTATTGTGGGTTTAACATTACTGGTTTCCATGTCTGATACTTACCTGTTTGGGACACATTGTATGTTTGTATGTGATTGTATGCGAACACTTACGTCATTAAACAACTTAGGTTAACATAGTGAACCACTTGGGTTGTGGGTTTGACATGGAGAGGTCTTTACATGTGTTATACACGTGTGTGTATTGGAAATAATTCGTCATTGAACCACTTATTTTAACATAGTGAACCAGTTATTATTCTACATCTGTGTATGCGAAAGAAGTTGTCATGGCAGTGTGTTGGTTTCCTTTTGTTGCAAGTGAGTAACACATTAAGTATTTTGTTTGTCACTATACTTTTCAATAT
>Ga0209700_104621_pt1 | contig 24510 bp, 24 predicted proteins | sample SiratroredBW_FD_187528 | JGI IMG/M metagenome (GOLD analysis project Ga0209700, IMG submission 187528) | Root nodule microbial communities of legume samples collected from California, USA - Siratro red BW (SPAdes) (version 2) | ecosystem: Host-associated > Plants > Roots > Nodule | place: USA...
ATCTTTATTTTTCCGCCATATTCATTCCCTCTGCCAACCGTTTCCACTCTCCACTCTATGCCTTACCCTCCAAGTTTTCAAAGTTCTCAAATCTCTTCTTGCCACGTGGCCACTAAGGTTAAAAAAACTCTCCACTCCTAGCTTGCCACGTGGCAAGCAAATTTAATTTAATTTTCATTTTTTTAATTTTCCGTTTAAATTATAAATCTTGAAATAAATCTTAAAACTATTCTTTTTATACTATTTGAATTTTTTTGAATTTTTATTAATCAAGTTGATTCTAATTTTGATAAATTCTATTTTTTTTATTTTAACAAAGTTTTATTTAAGATATACTCTTTTTGACTAATTTAGTTATATATTTATTAGTTTAATTGAATCTTTTTCATTCTATCATTTTTTAAAGTCAATAAAAATTGAAAATTTATTAAAAAATTCGGTATATTTTGCCCGGACGGAATCGGGTATTGACAACATAACATATAATCGTTAAACTAGAGAAATTTTTCTGCCATGTTATGATTATTATTATTATTCTTATTATGAAACAATTATTATTATTATTATTATTAAAATCACAATAATAATAATAAATATTATTATTATATAGTTATTGTTATTATTATTACTGTTATTATTATTATATTTATTACTATAATTAATATTATTATATTATTACTGTTATTATTATTATTATTATTATTATTATTACTATTATATTTATTATTATTATTAGTACGACGATTTTTCAATGGATTTAATAATTTGGTGGTAAATTGATTGATGGATTAATGTGTCGATAATTTGGCGTTCAATTTATCGACGAATAACTTTGAGATAAATTTTTTCGTCAAAAATTGCCGACGGATTAAAGTCATCGGTAAATTGAGCGCAAAATTTCTTGTAGCTAAAATTCATCGATATTGACATTTTATCGACAAATTAAATTTTGTTGGTAATTTCAGTTTTTTTTGTTGGTTGGTTAAAACTTGAATAACAACTACTTGCTTTCATCATAAAATGGCAGCTAACACTCTGAGTAACCATGCTTTATTAAATGAAGGGGATCTTGTTCTGATGTATGGCATTCAAAATAAAATTAATGTTAATTGGATCCACGTGATTAAAGATCACATGTTAAAGTCTAAATATCTGTCTAACTACCGATTTTCTTATCTTATATTTGTTTATAAAATTTTGCATCACTTTAGAGTTAGTGTAAACGAGAAACTTTTAGAAGGGATAAGAGGTACAACGAAATCACCAATGTTACACTTCAAAAATGAGGTTTCTAATGGTTAATGATCATTGCAATGCAAAAGAGGATGATGAAGATGTTGTTCCCACTAACACCACTACAATTGAAGTTGGATCAAGCAACACTAAAGAGTATGCTCCTATGGATACAAGTATTATTTCATATGTTCCTCTAGCCGATCGTGGTGCTCCTCATTCCTTATTCGAGCAATTGTTATCGACTTGCATGTATATAATGGATGTTAATCAAAGATTGCATCATGAATTCTCTGTAGCAAGGTTTCAACATTTGGACAACCAAATTAGAGGGATTTGATACCAACTTGCTTAACTTCAATTTGACCGGGGGAATTAGGTATTTCTACTTGCATCTACTAGTCTATGTTTACATTTCTTAAGCTTTTTGTACGTTTTTTTTTCCTGCTTTTGTTTTTTTTTTATCTTGTTATTCTCCACTGAAATACTTTTTATATGTCATTGTTATGATCCACTTGTTCATTTCATCTATTTGTCCAATTTGATGAAGTCAAAAAGGGAGAAATATTATATTAGTGTTTGTATATTGGTAAATTATTTTTGTGCAGGATTTTTGTTTTGTGCAGGGATCTATCTCAAATCAACATGCATCAACACACTTGTACTTGGACTGTATTAGATGGTTATTTTCATTAAATAATGGGATTTTGTTAGAGCTATGATTCGTGTATTTGATGAATCTAACTTTTCTCTTGAATAATTTTGAAGAAATGATCATGAAGATATAAAAGTGTGTTAGGTTGTGTTGATTAAGAATTGTCATAAGTTTTCTCTTAATGATTTGATCCTAAAATTGTAGTTAGAAAGCTTTTCTAAATAAAATAGAGCTTGTCTTGCTGGTAAATAATTTTTAGTTGATTAAAAGATGTTTTCAATATGTTAAGATGTTCTTAACTAGTCTAGGATGATTGTAGAATTTTTTTAATCAATTAGATAATCATTTTAATCGATTAAAATCACTTAAAATTATGAGAAATTTTGATACATGTATTTTAATGTATTAAGACGAATTTTTAATAAATTTAAATCTCTTAAATTCAGTGAGGGCTTTGGACTCCTTTATTTTAATATGTTAAAACGACTAGTTAACATCTTAATTTCACTAGTAAGTGAGATTAACAAATTAAACGTAGATTTAATGCATTAAAACATATAAATTGAAATCTATAAAACTCTCTCATTTCTAAACCATTTGACATGAGATCAAAACCAAAGTTTTTGAAATCATTTCTACTATTCAGAGATAGTCCAAATTGAGTTGAAAACTGTTTTGAAGCTTTATTTCTGCAAATTATGTGATCAATATTGTGGTTAAAAGGAAACATAGAGATACACCTAATTAATTCTTTTCTACTGTGTTGATTTTGTTCCAGTTGTTTTCATTTTCTTAATTTGATTTGTGTCTTAAAATTATCTCTGTATAGGTTTTCCAAACATAGTATAGTAACAAAGTGTTACTAGGTATTTAATAAAATCTTATAGGGTCAAGATTTGGTTTCTTGAGTTGTTTACTTTCGCTATTTTAGTTTTGTTCTTATAAGAACTTTGAAATTTAGTGTTAGCTTAATTGGTGTGATTGACCAACTGGATGTAGATATTGGATAAGAGTGAATCAATATAAACATTTCTTATGTACATCTCTCCCTCTGTTTATGATTTGGTTTTCAACATTATTTGATTTTGTTTATGTGCATAACATTGAAACCAACCAAATTCTATTATTAACAAATTTAATAAAGACCTCATTAAGTTTTACAAAATTTTCTGATAGTTCAATTCATCACCCTTTTGAATTTTGTCCCTTAAAACTAACAATGATAACTTCTCTTCACCAAAGAACATATCAACAAAATGGGGTTGTCAATACCCGATTTTGTCTGAACATAATAAAAATTAATTTTTGAAAAGAAATTAAAAAATGTGTGTTCATTTAATTTTAGAAAAAATGAAAAAGAAAGTTTTTATCTTTTTTAAAAATATTGAAAAATAAAAAATTACATTCTCTTTTTGATAAAATAATTGTTTCAAGTTTTCATTGTTTTATTATCTTTAAAAATACAAAAAAGTAGGATTTGAGCCTAACCCATTATGTTTTTTTTTGAAAAAAATAATCAAAGAAAAACGGATGGGAGTGCAGCCCACTCACTTTGGTTCCTCCTTACAACCCTTTCTTTTTTTTCCACTCGCACCCCTTCACATTAAGGCTCATGCCATGATTACTACTCGCACCTCGCTATTTCTCTCATGCATACTCCCCTCTTTTCTTTGGGCCAACAGGTCAATCACCTTTTCACACCCCTCTCTTCCCACATGCACCTCACTCCTTCACTTGGGCCAATGGGCTAAACGTCTATGCACCCTTTTGGATTTCTACACACACTCCCAAAATCTCCCATTACTTTATCTCTTCCAAATCTCTCGTACACCCCTTCCTGCTCCACTACTCTCACCTCCATGCACCAAACAAAGTTGTCGTGTCCCACCTAGACCTGACAAAAGTTGTTGTGTCTCCTCTTTCCTTTTGTGGATTGATTTTACATTTCATGGTTGGGGTGCACCATGTACAAGAGATCCCACTCTTCACCCATATAGGTCACCTCATCAGATTCCCACTCTTCACTCACTTTTTGCTCATTCTTCCACCTGTCCATGTTGAAAAATATGTTGGTCAAAGTTCAAGAGGGGGCAGGGGTGAATTGAACTATTAATTCTTTTCGGAAAAACAAGTTGGAAAGAATGAGTATTTTTATATATCAATGATCACCAATCAAAGTAGTCACAAATCAATCAATTAAATTGACAAAACATCAAGCTAAAGTGGAATTAGTATGTGCTTCTAGTAAAACAGTTAGCTAAAATGTAAAAACAGTTGATTAAAAACAACACTGAAGTACTTAGAAAAAATTCAACAATTCCAGCACAAAAACAGATAGCTGAAATCAGAATTTAACCAATTGAATTTTTTAAACAGTGACAAATTTATAAAAAAACCAATGAATCAAAATAGAAAACTCCTTTTAAAACAATTTTAGAACAAGACTGAATTAGGATGACATAACCAAGAATTCTGTCCAGAAAAGAGTTAGCTAAATCTGGAAAACAGTTTGTTAAAAGGTTTTATAGCAAAGTGTTAAAACTAGATTTTTATCCAGAGTTCACAAGCCAAATAATGTTTTTCCAGTCCTTAGCAAAAAAATTAACCTTGCACTCTTTTTTAAAGACCAGTTTTAAATGAAAAAGAATTTAAAACATATACAAAAAGTTCAAACCAGACAAATAATATGCTGAATTTACAAAACATTTTGCTAAACATTGACCACAAAATAGAAGATCATTCAATGGTTATTAAATTAGTAAGATTCAATAACAACAACAGCAAAACCAATCTCAAAACAACAAGGATGACGTACTATGATGAGAACAAGCTGTTGGATGTTCCTTCCAATCAATTGCAAGCAAAAACCCTCTCAAGAATGAGAATCAAAGATGATATTGATCCAATCTTGATCAACCTCTCAAATCTTGAAACAATTTATCCAAAGAAATCTCAAATGGATGTTAGAAATCTTTTTCAATCTCAAAGGAATGTAGTTTCGTTTTTCAAAACACACTGGTTGCAAGGTTTTATAGCGAACTCAACACTGTCAAGTAAAAACAATCGGTTGTTTTTGCTTTAGCACAGAAACAATAAACTATTTTTCAGAAACAATTGGTTGTTTTTGTTCTACAACACCTTTTCTCATAAAGTAAGCTTTGAAAATGCTTTTTCACTAGAGTAAATTGGAGTTCCTTGCATGCAAATGATGGAATGATATGACCTCCTACACTACCCAAACCAAGGTTGCAAAGCAATTCTTCATCAAGTCTTTACAAAACTCCAAAGGATTTCCTTATCAAATCTCCAATTCAGAGGTTGTATAGAACCTTTCCAATAGCCCACATACACAACACTTTGATTTCTTCGCACAAGAAAAATACCCTAAAACACACACCCTCATTCCACCCTTTCCTCATCCACAATCTTCGATAACAAGAAGCAGTTTACAATCGAAAATAGAAAAATAGCAATAGAGAGCGAAGGAAAATAACACAACAACAACAATAAGAATAAACCAAAGAAGTGAACCGAGAGCACATCTATGATGTTTGAGTGTTATTTGCATCTTGAACATTTTGTATTGTCCCTATTACATATCTAACACTTTGTTATCCAATCTCTACACAAAGCTAGTAACGTATGAAAACAAGAAAAAGAATAAAAGGAGAGGGTGAGTGAGCTTGGAACAACCACCGCTAAACCTCCAAACAATGACCATAAACCCCAATTCCAATTTCTTCTCTTCCTCCAAAATGGAACCAGCCTTGCCAACACCACCCACCCGAACTCCAACAACCCCTATTCTTCTCGACCATGAACTACACCACCAACCTATCAAACATTTCTCTCCCTTTCTTGGATATTCACAAACACATTACCCTCGTCCACAATCACCACCTCAAGACCAATGCTCCCACACCACCACCAAGAAGAAAAAAATCATCTTCCAAACCTTCCAACGGTCGCAACCTTGAACTTCCCATACCCTCCATTATTCTACTAACAAACCCAATCTTACTTTCTGCGATAACTTTGAATGTGGTCACCCCCATCCCTGCTGCATTGTTGTTTCTCAAAGTTACAAACAAGAGTTAGAAACCCATCGTTGTCACCCTTCTTTGGGGATTACACCAAAACCCAAGCCTCAGAGTTCACCGCCTACCGCCGTCATCAACCATCGCCCCCTGTCCCAAATCGCGTTTTGTTTTCTATGTCGCCATCGTGTCCTTCACTACGACCTCTACGCAGCACAGTTCCCCCTTTAAAGTTGCGAGCCTACGCCACCCCGCTATAGAGAGTGTTTGTCACCGCTTAAAACCCCACCGTCGCTTCAAACTTCACTGTCTCTCCTCCCCCTTACAATAGCATTCCCTCAATCTACTTCCATCCCATTGACACCTCTCTCCCATTCTCAAGTGCCTTAATTTGTGCTCAATTGCCTATAGGAAGAAAGCCTCAAGAGACTGGAATGTATAAATGATGCAAAAGTGAAGGAAGAGATGGTGTCTACATTACAATCATGTCAGGCCAACACCTTGACTTTTATTTTCGACAAAAACTTCCTACACCCCATTAATAGTGATCTGCACCCTATCAAAATTTTCAAATTCTAAAATTACCCTCGTCTTCTATATTTGAAAAGAAAAAGGTACAAAGTCAAGTTTTCAGTGGTGGTGGATTTGGGGGTGCTTTGCAGCATTTTGCAGTGGCCATTTTGCTATGACGAGACGTAATTGAAATGCTAGTGACATTGATAAGACAACGTAAGTAGTGTAGGTAAGTGGTTCACTTATTTTTTGCTTGGGTTTTGCGAATATAAAGGGCCTCAGGTTCCGAAAAGAGGTTACGGAATTGGAATTCCGTAATAGAAATGGGGGTGTGGGATGAGTTACAGAAAGGTCATTCCGAAATATGATTTTTTTATTACAAAATGTCTTTTCCGAAATATGTTTCAAAATACAGCTCCAAAATGCACTTTTCGAAATTGTGTTATGGATTGCGCATTCGTAGTGCAAATTTTCCCATCCCCTCAAATGCACTTACGAAATTCCTTGTCCATCAGTTTTCTGGAATGGGCTTTCCAGAATCCAAAAAAAAAAGCTTACCTTATGCGTGCCGTCGACGAAGACCACCGTGCCAGCCAACATTTTGCAGCTCACCACCACCGTCTGATACACCATGCCAACCAACTTTACCCAACTGTCCTATAAACATATCCACACCCAACCTTCCAGACCAAATCCCTAAACCAAATCAATCCCACCTCTCACAAATCTTCACAAACGAAAATGCACAAATCAAATGTAAAAATGAAAATGCGACATAACAACCCTCATCATCGCCCAACCACAACCGTCGATTCTCACCCCGTGTCGCCACTCCACGCTCAACCGCCATCTTCCATGACAACAATGATGGATCCTCCTAAACCACTCCTTTTTCTATTCAAAGGCAAAAGGGTAACTTTGTCTTTTCAGAACTGTGATGGGGTGCAGGTCATTATTGATAGCGTGCAAGAAGTTTTTACCTTTATTTTCCCACCTCATCTTCTTTAAAAATTTGGACTCATTTAATTGGCCCAATATTTTTATTTTTATACCCATCTTTTCCATACATACACAATGAGTTTTGAAAAAGAAAAGAAAGCAAAAGAAATCTGGGCTTATTCTACTAGCCCAATAGGGTTTTCTTGCACCCCTTTCTATTACTTTATATACCTCACTTTGTTTTTACAGAGATAAGAGGTTAAACTTGGCTCCATTTGATTGGTCCAATATCTCTACTATATATGCCACTCATCTTTGTAAATACAACACCATGACCATTTCTTTTCTTTTACCATGATTAAATTATTTGTGGACATTTCATAAACAATTTTAGATACTTGTATGGTTGCGCATGTCATCTGGTATTTAATTATTTAAAATATTTTCATGTGACTAAATAGAATAATTCTTTAGATATCAAAGTGACCACACACGTCATGCAATATTTAATAGGAAACTTCAAAAATAACGTTTGAGTATTTGTATGATCATACATATCATCATTTACTCAATACATCTTCTAGAAAATTAAAAATGTGTTTTCTCTTAAATAAAATTAACAGAATAATTTGTCGCATTGATGAATAGTTTACACTATCTTTGATTTGTAAGAGTATTAAGCATAGTCGTTCGCACTGCTTTGTACTTTAACCAACTAAAATGATAAAATCTTAAAAAATCAAATTGTCAAATATTAAATATTAAATTTTTAAAAATTAAAAAAATACAAAATTTTAAAATTAAAAGATATCAACAACCCAAGAAATAGTTTTTCTATCTAGAACTACGTAAAGAGTGATTTTCATGCACCTCCATGACGACTTCCTACACCTCCATACTAAGTGTGGTTTTACAAAATTACCCTTTTAAAATTTTTTAAAACCCTATGTTACCCTTTCCCCTCCTTCACTCCCACCTCCACCGTCTCACCTCCAACACTGGCGAGCCTACACCTCTATACGAGCATTCTTCCACGTCCATTGCTTCACTTCCACCTCGGATGCTTCTTCCACGTCCATTGCTGCACTTCTACCATTGTAGCTTCTCCTCTTGCACATACTGAAGAAAACTGTGAAGAAAACCATGAGCTGCAGCACACACACCACCAAACGCCACCAAACGCACCATCAAAGGCACCCCACATATCAAATTCTCAATTATATAATCAATTGGAGTAAAGGTAAGGTGTATTGTATGTTTAATTTCATATTAGAGTGAAAGATATAGGATGTGATGGCGGAGGACGCCGGTGGTGGTCATTTTTCGCCGGTGATTGTATACGTTGCAGGTTGGTTAACCCGCAATGCATTCAAAAATTCAAATGCATTGCGAGTTACCTAACCCGCAACATATTTTCAATTTAAGAATATGTTGCAGGTTACACAACCCGCAACATATTTTTATTTTGAAAATACGTTGCGAGTTATGTAACCCGCAATGTAGTGTTTTTTCCTATCTTTGATTTTCAATATTCTTTGCTTTGTTTCAAAACTATGGCAAGAACTAGAGGAGGTCGAGAGAGACCGACAACCTCTGTAAGGCGAGGAGACAAACGTGATGAAGCTGTTGAGGCAGGGGGATTCCCAGGTGGCATTGTGTGGACTCCATATCATTTTCACCGAGTAGCTCGTCCATTTGAGTCTATATCATTTTTTCGAGGTTATATCCGTTATGGATCCACTTCTGAGAAATATATGTCAGATCGCGTCTTGCGACAGTTTGGGTACAAGCAGAAGATTCCAGATGTTGTTATGCCTTATAACAGGGTGTTTTTGAGACCATTGATTATAGATGGTTACATTTTGCTGATCATTTGGTTAGCGGTCTTACCCCAGCCTCCGAGCCACATGCATGCTCAGACGACTACATGGATTGATTTATGCGTATCTCCCATCCATTTATTAGTCCTCGTGTTGAGGATGAGGCACCGCATGTGTCATCCCATCGTCGATCTCGTAGTCCAGTTGACAGAGACCCTCCTTCTCCGTCAGATCAGGAAAAGAGTCCAATAAATTATTTGTCTTGTCAATGTTTTTGAATTCATTTTAAATGATTGATTTGATTAATGTGTATTATATTCATTTTGCAGAGTTTATATAGACATATTGTAAACGTCCTGCAAAGGATTATTGATTGTCGCGACATGCAAGAAGGCACTAGTGCCTACGAAGGGACTGAAGAGGCATTGCAATACGCCCGAGAAGGTTGTCGTGAGGGAATTGTGTACACACGTCGTAAGAAAGGAGGTCGTGGTAGAGGGGCAGGACGTAGTTGATATTACTATGTTATTATTTGTATTTTAGATGATAATACTTATTATGTTATTATTTGTACCCAAAACTATGTTACTATTTGTACCGAATACTATGATATTGGTATTTTATTATTAGTATTTCTCATCATATTGGTTACTATGTTATTTGAGATGATAGACAACAAATATTTTTATAAGAAGTAAATAGTAATAAAATATGTCTACAAGAACAAGTTATAGTAAGCAAATCCTTTTAGAATCATCAATCATCTCCAAGATTAATGTCCAAGTTATTAGATTGCAACATGTTTGTAAAACGTTTCATACGACCAACGTAATACGATGACCACAATCTTGTTTCTGGATAACAATACTTCGACCAAAACATGTCTTCTATAGGTAAAGGACTACCATCCCATAATTTCACCTGCAAATAATTAACATTCATGTTAATATAACTACAAATATTAAACTTTTTGGCATTATTTAGATCATTATCATACGTACCTGCACAAAATGTGACCCATACACATGTTCTATACATATTATCCGATGTGAATGGATAAAACTCGGTGGTCTACTTCTTAATGGAAAAATGGTTATGTTCTGCATCAGTGATAAGCAAACTAATACCACATTATATCTACTAGCAATGGCATAACCCATGTCTGGAATCGTCATCATTTCTGGACAATAGCCTGCATGTTGAAATTGTACATATTACATTAATAATTACACATGAGTTAAATAACAATACTTAATGATAAAGGTGCTTACAGTTGTTGATTGTTCAAGTAGCAATGAATTCTTCAGTTCCTTAACTCAATCAAATATGCCTAAAATGACAACATATTCATCATGCTAAGCACAAAGTTCTTTGAACAAATCCATATGAACCAATGAACATGATTCTTCACCCATACCCAACAATGAAGCAATAGACCGATATCCACAATTTCCATCTGAGCTTTCACATCAACAACATCTTCGATAAATGGGTGACATATCGGATGAAATTGATCAAGCATTGGAACAACTTTCTGACTCAGTGCTAACTGTGATTTTCCCCTCCACCCCTTTTGTGAAGAGCAACTATCATCGATTGAATGAATTTTATCACATGCTCAAAATCAGATGGGTTACGCGTTGTTGACCTCTCATGCATTTTTTCTTTACGTGTTTGTGAGCCTTTTGTTTTGACTTTCTCTCTTGGCGAACACATGGATGTCATGTTAGGATAAGCAATTTCATGAAGTTTGTTCTTGATTTTAAGTTTTCCTCCAATATCAACCTCTTTAAATCGTTTAGCAATAGCATCAAATTCTTGTTCATATGACAACTCAAAAGATGACTGACCTGATGATATGTGTGAGAAGCTTAGTCGAGTCCACATAACATGAACTTCGTTAAGTGGTATCACACCAAATTGATATCTAGCTACTGCACAAGCACATGGCAATCCATGGGTAGATCTAAGGACACAACCACAATGCTCACTATCGAAGCCCACATGGTTAGCTCTTTGCACTTCTTCAACTATCCATAACAAAGCATACTTGCTAACCACACCCAACAAATGTTTGTATAATGTCAAATTGAAGTTATGACCAACAACATGTAGACTCATCTCAAATGAAGTTTTAATTTCATTATGTTGAAGAATCAGGATGTTGTTAATTGCATCCCAACAACTACACAAATCTCCCATGCTATTCTGCAATATATGTTTCAGATTCCAATGAGTTTGTTCAACCCTGTAAAAACATAAAAGAATATTAATATCTTATATACTTATCTTGAGACCCATATCTTATTATAAAAGTATTATCTAATATACCTATTTGAGATAGTGTTGCCCAAATGCATAACCTTATCTATCCAAGCTTTAACAAATTTCTCCTTGTGGGGAATGAGCCATGTCTTGTTCACATAATCAACAAACAAAGGCCAAGATGAACAAACAGATTCAAAGCCCTTCACAACTTCATCATATGCATCACAGTTATGACAATCCACCATTCCTCCCCATGCATTCAAAACAATGTCTCATGTCTTCTTAGAATCAACAAACATTTTATATTTGGCTTTAACATTTTTGTTAATGTGAAACTAACATAGTATATTGCTTCAGGAAAAACAACACTTAGTACATTCATCAGAGCAAGGTCTTTGTCACTAACAATCACTTGAGGGTACACATCTCCCCTAAAAAATAACCCTTTTAGTCTTTGCAATGTCCATATGAAGTTATTTTCACTTTCTGTTGACAATAACACAAAAGCAACTGAAAAAGTTAACCCTGTGGATGTGACACCAACTATTTCAAGGAAAGGAAGCCTATATTTGTTGGTTTTGTATGCACTATCCATCAATAGGACAATGCTAAATGCATTCAACAACTTAACTAAATCAGGATGTGTCCAAAAGATATCACTCACAACTTCTGAATCCTGATAACACCTACTCCAGTGAATATACTGGTCACGCTCCAGTAACATCATTAATTACTGCAATTCAGTTCTTGATCCTCTAACTGACCTCTTGTATGTGTATCTTGCACTATACAATTTTTTGATTGTTGTCACATTGTCTTTATTGTTCTCTTTCAAAGTCAGCAATATGTTGGACGACTTCACAAGAATTTTTGTCATGTCAACAACCAAGGCATACTCATCAGGTTTTAATCTCCCAGCATAAGGGTGTCCAACTAATGTCTCAACAAGATCATGATTATGTAAGCCACATATGACTTTCAACACCCAACCTTCTCCATTTGGAATATGTTTACCCCGCAATCTAAAAGGACAATCACACTTTCTTGTCCCTGTAATGGTAACCTCCAAATCATTCCTGTCTTTTCTATATTTTTCACTCCTTTCACAACCCAATAATACAAATATCTTCCTTCCTTGTTGACCCGTTGTTTTATCAGATCTCAATATAACAACCACAAATCTAAGAAAAAAAGCAACCTTCCAAACCCATTCAAGTAAATGATCTCTAGTAACAATACCTAAATAGAAAATTCATAAAAGTTTTAGGGACACAAATTTAGTAACAATCACAATTTATCCAAAAACAAAATTTATTATAACGAAATTCATTTACCTCATTTGTTGAAAAATAAAAATCACACTCATGTTCGTTAACCATGACAATACTTTCATGTGATTGTTCCATTTATGATATTTTATCTACTTCTTTAGAAAATTTACTGCAGAAGTCTCCTTCCATCGTAGACTACATAATTCATTCAAAAGAATTACACAACCAAATAAAAAATATATACAATTAATGCTAAGTTAAAAAACAAATAAATATATAAATAAATTGCGAGTTGTACAGCTCGTAAGAGAAGTAATTTTCAAAAACACATTGCGGGTTGTACAACCCGCAAGCTAAAAAAAAAATTGAAACAAATTGCAATTGTACAACCCGCAAAAGAAAATTTTTTCAAAAACACATTGCGGGTTGCACAACCCGCAAGCTAAAAAAATTTTCAAAATCACATTGCGAGTTGTACAACCCGTAAGCTAATTTTTTTTTTCAAAAACACATTGCGGGTTGTACAACCCGCAATTAAAAAAATTTCCAAATATGCTTACGGGTTGTACAACCCGCTATTCATTTTTTAAATCTTTTTTTAATTGCGGGTTGTACAACCCGCAATTAGTTTAAAAAAATTTTACGTTGCAGTTTGTACAACCCACAATAGTGAAGGTGCAGCAAAAATAGTTACGGGTTGTACATCCCGTAACGCATTTCAAAACATATTAACATTGCGGTTTGGAAAACCCGCGAACTGAAAAAAAAATTAAAACTCACCATCGACGATGGACGAACGGAGCAACCTCTTTCCTCTTCCCAGCAACAACCTCCTTCCTCAACAACTCCTACAACGATCTTCTTCCACCTCTGTAATCTCTCTACATTGCTCTCACAACCCACCTTTGTCAATGTCTCAACTGTGACAAACGCAACACCTCCTCCGAATCTCCTGTGGGCATTTTGGTCTTTTCATTATGTCTAAAATGGGAATTTAAAAAACTATGGAGGTGCAGGAAGTCCTTATGGAGGTGCAGGAAGAATCACTCCTACATAAACCTTGATTTTCCATCATTGATGGAAATATGTAGGAGTAAGATTGATCCTTATCGGGCCTAAAAAAAACATTTTCTTTGTTATTTCTTGCATTTTTGTTTCTTTTTTTAGAAAAAATAAACATTATAAAAAACCACACTCATTTCACTCATTTAATTAAAGGTATCGTCTTAGGTTAGACGTTGTGGGATTTTAACACCTTCTCTACGCGTAATCGACTCCCGGACCCTAAATCCGATTTCATAGACTACAACCTTATTTTCAAATTTTTCATAGTTTTCCATAATAAACTATGGTGGCGACTTTCCTCTTGATTCTTTTCTAAAGTTAGTTTCTTTTCTTCATTATCATGACTCGATCACGACAGGGGTTGTGAAAGAAATAATAGAACTCTCCAAGAGATGACGAGGACCATGCTTTGTGAGAACTCTTTACCAAAGCACTTATGGGCTGAGGAAATGAACATTATTTTTTATGTATAAAAGAAAAATACTTATCAAACCCATATTTGGAAAGAAGCCCTCTGAACTGTGGAGAAATAGAAAACTCGACATAAGTTATTTTTATGTTTTTGGTTGTTATATCTTAAAACTAAAAATCAAATTGGCAAATTTAACTCTAAGGTAGATAAAAAAAAGTATATTTATTTGTTACTGCCAGAGTTTATAACCCTCGTACCTTGATCATAAAAGAAATCATAAATGTAATGTTTAACGACTTTTCTCAAACTGATAGGAGATTATTAGATCTTGATCAAGATTTTGCATATCTTTGCATAGTCAAATTAGACAAAAGAAAGTCATTATACAAGTCAAGGAGTTAAACACAACAGAGGTGTCAGACGAAGATCCATCAAACCTAACTTATATTAGGTAGACCTTTTAAAGGGAGTGGAGATACATTTCATCTCAACTTCAAAATCAGATCTTAGGAGACAAAAATGAAGACATTAGAATCAGATCGTTTTTCATAGACGAGACTATTCTAGCTTTGGTGTCTCAAAGAGAATAAAACAAGTATAGAGAAAGTTGTATCATTTTATATTTTAGACAATAACTTAAAATTATTGTTTAAAATAAACAAATCATAACCTTAACTTTAGCAACAATTTAGCTACAATTTTCCAGCCATAGTATGCAACTGCAACCATTCCTAAAACTAAAAGGCAGTAGGTTTTTTTTTTTTTTCTTCTTCTTCTTCTGAAAGTATAAGTGTTTTTAAAATTGTTATATTAAATGGATATTTTGACCAATGTTAAGATAACACTTTAATTTCAAGCAACACATTATATAGTCCTTGCCTATTTTTTAGACAACAATTGTTTAGTTGTTATATTTATATTTAGATCATAATTATAACTATTTAAGTGATTGTTTTTAAAAAATTTTAAATAGTTTTAAGCAGCATCTTTATAAGTGTGATTTATTTTTTTAAATTTCATCTTGAAATGCTTGTAATAATTAGAAATGTAACTTATTCCTTTATACCACATTTATAATATTTTTAAAATTATTATTAATGTATTAAACCACCAACGTATTTTAAAAAATATTATTATAATATAAAAGATTATTTATTCAATTTTCACTAATTCTTAAATAAAATCTATTAAAGTAATTTAAATGAATATTTATAAGATGACAACTCTGTATAATTTAGAAAGGTAATAAAATGTGCAGGACCACCAATAAACTTTGACTACAATTTTATTTTGTGCCGCATCAAAATGCTTCCAAACTAGAACGCAATTCATTTCATAATTCATTTTCATCATCAGTTTCGATTGTTCCTATTAAAATATTCATTTATGTATCTTCATCTTCATCTTCATCTCCTTCTTCCTTAATGGTCTATCCAATCACCTTAGATATTATATCTTGTTTGCTTTGTATGGACTTGTGAGCTTCAAAACCTTCATCTTTACCATATGGATTGTATCTATCACTCATTCCTGCAAATGCATAACACACATACATCTATTAATATTCTCATTTGCCTATATAATCATTAATATACCTATATTTGGATAATTAACGACAAAGTTTAATTATTTTTATATATTCCTCACAATTGGTTAATTAGTGTCCACATCGCAACAGTAACATTTAATTTGGCTCTTCCAAAATCGGTGGCCTATTTCATTTGGGAATCTTGAATTGAAGGAAAGGAATAACATGACAAGTGTAGTTATATATATGCAATGCTTTCAAAATCTCAAGAAAGAAAGCCAAACAAAAGCAATCACACAAGCGTGTTGCGTGTGTGGCCAATTATTATGCATGATATTTGGTGATATCTAAACTTCTAGTAGCATGAGAGCAACTGAGAAAGGTCCTGAACAACTTTTCCGAAGTTGTCGTGTTGGCAATGGGGTTCATTCATAAGTTCCCATGCAAATATGGCAGGATCATCCTCATATGCCACCCCACTACTTGTTGTGTTTTTTTTTTTTTTTTTTTTTTTTTTCTAGTTAGCACAGCTTGAATATTTGTGAACCACATAGAACTAATTATCAATTTAATTAATTTGTGAAATTTGAATTACGAAAGTAATGAACTATTTTTTAATTACCTAAAAGGTTGTAACTTGTAAATCAATTAATCTGAGATTGATCATAGTCTTTGGATAAAAAGCATATTAAACGCGTCATTTGTTAATAATAGTTTGACAACGAGGTGATGTTTATATTTATAGAAAACCTAATTATGCTTGCAATGGCAAAATCTACACCCAAACCATTAATTAGGATGGCCCACCACAGGTGTGATATCAATGAAAGAGGGGCTTCAAGTTGCGCTAGTGACATGTGGTCCATGGCACACACCCTTCCTAACTTCAACTGCTCAGTTCTTTACCTTTGATGATGGAACACATGCATCCCCTGTAATCAGAAGTATAGGTATCCAATTTCAATTTGGGTGCTGTTATTGTTCAGTAAAATATAATTATTTAATATTAAAATAAATTATTATTTTATTAAAAAAAAGTGAACGGATAAACAATAATGTCGGAGTATAATTTTCATTTCAATTTTATGATCAAACCTTGGAAAGAAGACTTCTAACAATAAGTTTCCATTTGAGTCTTGGAACCCTGATCCACATACAGCAAAAAGTTGTTAAGAAACAAATATCTAATTCAAGATTATACAGGGTAAACAGGGAAGTTAAATTCACCTACAAATAATTAAAAATAATAGAATAAAAGTGCACAATAAAGCATAAACTCTATGAAGTCTATATTAATAGATTATTAGATGTATTTGACAATGTACAAAAGGTGTTGGTATTAGCAGCCATGAGCATGACCAACAACAACTCCACTAATGTTGTTTCCTCTACTAAAATTGTCCTTTTGGTTGGTGATCCAAAAATCTCAACGTCATTACCATACTGCTTTTGTGTAGAATTATTCATAAAGTAATAGAACCAGTTAGTTATGAAATTATTATTAGAGGCAACCGAGCAAAATAATACATTTCTATCATACCTCCAGGGACATAAAACACTTCCATTAGTGGAACAAAGTTAAACTGAGAAGAATCTTTAGCCCAAGAGATATAACTGCAAGCAGTTAACTGGATCAATTGATTCAGCATATACTTTATAAGCAATAAGCTCCAGTCTTCTGTCTAAATTCCAAATTAATAATGTAAGTCTCCTTATGCTTATGATGTAAATATTTAAAATTTGAAGATCCGTGTGATCAATAAACTACATGTTAATATGAGCATTAAATAGTTGGAAAGCAATAATAAGATAAAAAAAAAAGAAAAAAAAAGAAAGAGAAATGACTCTCAAAGATTCAAGACAAGCATGCTTCTTTGAAATGAATAGAGAACAATGAAAAACCTTTATGGAAGCAAATTAAGAGTTATACTTGATATATGAATGTTAAAAGCTAGCATGTAAATGTCATTTAACTTTCCTCATGAAACCGATTTCTGATTCATAATATTTTCATATCCCATGATGCAATCTATAAGTTAATTGCACAACCATTTGCTAAAAGAAAAAGACTACAATCAAATAACAAATTCCCAACTTTTGGCATTAGTAACATAAGCCCAAATTCTAGAACAAACCATCAATTAATTTGCTAACCCCTCTTCTAATCACTCATTTTGGAAGAAGGGTTATCTCTCAATCCTCTGACGTTCTTTGCAACTCAATAAACAGTCACTAGAAACACGTTAATACTTCTTATAATTAGGAGTATCAAAATTGCACGAGAGAATTGTAAAAGGGCCTTCATTGCTTAAGTAAAATTTTATGGATCATTCCAATGTAACTCACTTTGAAAGGGATGACATATTAAAAACAAAAGTCTTATTTTATTAATGGAGATAGCATTATAAAAAAAAAAAAGTTATTTAGAGATCAATTTTTAACTACTAAATAAAATACTTGCTAATTGTGATCAAAATAGTTACCAAATTAGATTTTGGTTGTTAAATAACTACAAAATAGAAGTAATGATTTAATTTAGTGACCAATTAAGTCAAGATAATTGGTATCTACCATTAGCTACCAAGGTTTTAATGATCAATACCATTAGATTCTAAATTAGTCTCTAACTTAATTAGATACGAAATTATAATCTAATAGCATAGGTCACTAAAACCTTAGTAGCTAATGTTAGATATCAATTATCTTAACCTAATTGGTCACTAAATTCAATCATTACTTCTATTTTGTAGTTATTTAGTAACCAAAATTTAATTTAATAACTATTTTAGTCACGATTAGCAACCATTTCATTTGGTAGCTAAAAATTGATCTTTAGATAGTTTTTTTCTTGTAGTATAGACTACACAAATTCACCAAAGTAGTTATGCTAATACGATTAATCGCAACAACAACATTAAATGTGAAGTTAGTAACACAGTGTATCTAAAGGTGTGCAACAATTTAACACAAAATATGTCTAAGTATCAAGGATATTGTATAACGTAAATCATAATAAGATATTGTATACGTAACAATTAAGAAAAAACTAAAAAAAATTATCTATTTTTTTAACTATGGAGTTTCTGATATTGAAAAATAATGTTTTATTCTAAATTTATCAGACGAAAATGTTATACTTTGATATTCCGATAAACTAAAATATCATCTAAGTATTTTCAATCAAATGATATTGCAAAAAGTTTTTTAAACTTGATAATCTTTCTTTCTTGTGTTTTCCCTATTCTTAAAGTTGGTATAAAACTTACTTTTAAAAGATTTAACGCTTAATCAATTAGAGAAAAAGATTTAACGCCTGATCAGCTAGAAGAAAAGATTCAACACTTCAAACATGAAACTTCTTTTTTTGTGTTTTTCTTGTTCTCACACATAGATCTTGATAACGATGATATTAACATATTGTTGTATAGAATAACACAACCTCATGCATGCTGAGATGAAGAACTTTCTTAGGAACTCTAACTTGATGTCATTAGAAAAATGATCCACAACCTTTTTTTTTTCCCATAGTGTTGCCATGCATAGGCGCAAGAGATCACGTCTCGGAAAAAGATGGATTCATGTTGTACCACTTGATGAATTCGGAGAAAGTCAATCTTTCTCCAGTGATTTTTTTTAGCATTGGGAATGTCCTTTAATAGTAAGTATGCCAAGGAAAGTACGACCCCTGTCCCCTAAGAGAGACTTTTTCATCTCCATCACATCAATACCCACAACTTGTAAAGCAATGAAAATGGTGAAGAATGAAATAGAACCACTCTTAACTGTACACTTGTCGCTAAAGATATAAAACTTGATCTGACCATGCTTCCTAAGTACACCCTTAAACTTAAGACATGTATAATACTAATAATATTTGAGTTACCTAAACGACAATTTTGGATCTAAGTCTTAAAAATTTGCTATACGAAACTTGAAAATCTTTTCCTATTTCAAAAGTTATATCTATTATTATGACATTATTTAATCAAAGAATTTATGATCGAGTGAGTCATGCCATGATATTACCATTTGATTACATCTCTTTTTAAATTTATGCATCAGATCTAATTGAAGAATACGCAAGAGTATCATAGATTAAATTTTCAGTTTTGTTGGTTTCAAGAGTATCAATTATGTCACATTCCGATTAATAAAAATTATTATTTTTTATTGAAGAAGGATATATAAAAACGAAGGTTGGATTTTCTTCAAAGTGAAGAAAATACAAAATTGATAACGTGATTATGGTTGTTTGCTACCATGCACAAATCTAAATTTGGAAAAGCGAAAGATACACGAAAGAAGAAAATCATCATAAATGCCATAATTGAGTTTTAAAAGAGAAAAAGAAAATACTCAAATTGTGAATTTTTATAAATTCATTATATTACAACAAAAAAACACAAAAATAACTACATATAAAAAGAAAAAAATAGGTGTGTTTGGATTAGAGAGTGAATTTGAGACAGTGAATTGGAGTTGATTTAATATGAAAGTGCGTAAAAAGTTATATTGTTTGGATTAAGGAAAAGATAATAAGATTTGAAAAAAAAGTTTATGAAATTTTGTGAATGATGTGATAGATATTATAAAATGTTAATATATAAAATTATAAATTTATTTCTATAATTAAAAATAAAATATAATTTATTTATTTAATATAATTAATAATATTTTTTAAAAATTATAGAAAAATATTGATTTTGTAATTATATTTAAAATAAATTTAATTTATTATAAAATATATTAATTTATTAAATGAGAAGATTAACATTTTAAAATATAAAATTACATTTTTAAAATAATTTTAATATTAAACTTAAAAATAATTATTATTTTATAATAATAAAATAATTATTATCATATAAATTATTTAAATATTGATATTTATTTTTGTTAAATTGTAATTATATGTATATTAATATATTATTATAATTATTTATAAAAGTTATTTTATTAATTATTTAAAAAAATTTATTTTATTATAAATTTAATTATTATATAATTTTAATTATTTATTATTTTAAAATAATTATTTTTTTATATTTCATTTGTAATTAAATTAATTGTTTTATTAGAATTTTCTTTTCAAACTTCTACTTCAGGAAAGTTTTGAAAGTAATTTTTGTTTCGTTTTTCATAAAATTAGATTTCGTTTTTTGCGCTTTTCTCACGTTTCTTCCTTTGAAAGATTTGCGGTCGTTGAAAACAAAGGCACCTTAAAATATAAACCTAATAGAAATTGCAAGGAAAATACTTATTTTCAAATGTATTAAATAACTTGTAACAAAATCATTTATAGTATCTGTTCACATGTTTCTTTTTATGATTTAAAAATGTTATCAATAAATGCCTTGAACCTGTATCGAGAGCCTGAGATGGCCTCAAGTTTTTAATGCATGCAACGAATCCCACTCTATTCTGCAAGAAAAACTGTAGGTAGGTCATTTCCTTCATGATGCTCAGAAGCCGCCAGCTACACCGTTAGGCTTAACGTCATCAACTCTTTACTCATAATGGCCACATTTCACCGCCTTCAAAATTATCTTTATATTAATGGCCAAAGCATAGGGTTTCACTCCTCACACCACACTCACAACTATCTCCCACACCCTCACCCAACATGCAGATACAATCTACTCTTCCCTTTGCATGCACTGCAAAAGGCGTTCGCCACCTCATGGTGCCGCCCAAATGCGTCCTCTCAGTTTCGCCGCCGTCAAAAGTGCGGAGAACCCACTCAATGCCGCCGGAAAAGGTAGAGGTTTTCAGGTCACTGGAAGGGTGGGCTTCGCAGTGTATCCTGCCGCTGCTGAAGCCCGTGCAGAAAAGCTGGCAGCCCGACAGCTTCGTTCCTGACCCATCGCTGCCATTTGAAGAGTTCATGGACGAGGTGAGGGCTCTTCGCGATCGAACTAAGGAGCTTCCTGACGAGTACTTCTTGGTGTTGGTCGGTGACATGATCACCGAGGAAGCTCTTCCCACTTACCAGACCATAATGAACAGCCTCGACGGCGTGAAAGATGATTACGGCTCAAGTCCAAGCCCGTGGGCCGTGTGGACTCGGGCCTGGTCCGCAGAAGAGAACAGACATGGAGATTTGCTCAGAACGTACCTTTATCTCTCTGGTCGCGTTGACATGAAGATGATTGAAAGGACCATTCATTACTTAATTGCTGCAGGCATGGTAAAGTTTCTATTGGAATTCTTTTTAATGGCTTTTAAAAATAAAAGAAAAAAATATCTAAAAGTAGATCTATTATTACAGGGTTCACAACTCGAAAAAATCTTTTTAACTTAAAATACTTTTAATAAAAAATATTTTTTACATATAAATTTTTGAATTGTTATTTTCTTTAAACACTTCCAAAGAGAAAAGGAGGGATATTCGAAATTAATTTTTCTACATATAAATTACTTTGTGAATCTTTAAATGAAACCAAATATGATATACTCTACAGTTCTTATTAACATGCAGAATTTTAGTTTGTTGTGATAATTGAAGATGTAAATAAAAAAATGATTTAAAAATTGTAATTATATTTCTATTGAGTATAGAATATTTGATTTGTGTTTGTTTGGACTGTGTAGGACCCTGGTTTTGAGAATAACCCGTATCTAGGGTATGTGTACACGTCATTCCAAGAGCGAGCAACGTTTGTGTCACACGGTAACACAGCTCGTCTTGCAAAGGAGAGCGGTGATCCTGTGCTGGCACGCATATGTGGAACCATTGCTGCAGATGAGAAAAGACACGAACACGCCTACTCAAAGATTGTAGAGAAGCTTCTAGAAGTGGACCCTACTGGAGCAATGGTTGCAATAGGAAAGATGATGGAGCGAAAGATCACTATGCCGGCACATCTTATGTACGATGGGGAGGACCCCAGGCTATTCGAGCACTATGCTGCAGTGGCGCAACGTGTGGGAGTGTACACGGCGAATGACTATGCAGACATCTTGGAGTTTCTGATCGGACGGTGGAGATTGGAGAAACTGGAAGGTTTGAGGGGAGAAGGAAAGTGGGCACAGGATTACGTGTGTGGGTTAGCACCGAGGATTAGGAAGTTGCAAGAGCGTGCTGATGAGCGAGCGAGAAAGATGAAACCACGTGGTGTGAAGTTCAGTTGGATCTTCAATAAAGAGCTGCATTTGTGAGAATTGAGTTGAGATCTTAGAGAGAGGGTTGGCATGGAAAGTTTAGACAGTGAAAAAGGTAGCCATGTGATGCTATAAATTTGACACCATGGTACTCTCATTTAGTTGGTGTGTTCTACTTATCCTCCTAATAAATAGGAATGAAGAACTTGTTCGTAATAGACCTTGTTGGATGCAAAATGATTTGCAATGTTTGGTTTCAATGAGAAATGTTTAGTATTGTTTGGTTTTAATGAGACTCCTAGGTCATTAAACATCCGCATGAACTTTAGGGGTCGTTGAGAGTTTGTACGTTGGATCTAATTAATATATATATATATATATATATATATATATATATATATATATATATAATAAAGAGAGAAAATGAAACAATAAACAGAGAGAATGAAAGTAAGTAAATATCAAGGTCATAATATTTTGTGGCTTAATAATTTTACGGTGGTTTAAAATGTATTTTTAACTAAGTTAGTCATAACTGCTGTGGGTGGTCATTGATGAGGGTTGGTTAGAAGGATTGATTGCTGGTGGAAATGATGAGTAATTATAATCCATTAAAAATGTTTTAAGAATAGAAAAATATGTTGCTGAAAGAAGTGCCCCTTTGTTCAAACAAGTTTCTTCTAGTGTTGGTGGAGAAAAAGGAAGTCATTTCATATGTCTATTTGATTTAATATCAATGTATAACCTATTCATCTATGATATTAGTTATCTTTAGTAATGAACGTACCCATGTATTTTCTTATTTTTATGTCAAATTTGAATTAAGCTCAGTTGAAAGTTAATGTATTCAGTCAATTGAACTAATAAAATACAATTTTGTGTGAATTAGATGTTAATATATAGTCAAATATAATATATGACTTTGATTATATCGTAGATAATCTTAATAATTGAAAATATATTTATATTCTTAGTGTATTTTCTCAATAAAATTAATTAATTAAATATAAATTTTAAAATTAAAATCTATGCCTAACATAAGATAATATTATTTTACTTTTATGCAATAAAAAAGAAAGACATTGGAATAACACCATATCTTTTACAAGTTATAAAGTTTTAGATCTTCTAAAAGTTTTGTACTTTTTATAAACAAAAATGGATATTGTTATAATAAAAATTACACAACCATCAATTATGGTAAATTTCTATAAAACATATTACTAAATACATATGTAGATTCTTTTTATTTTAAAATAATTGGATATTAATACTATAACTCTCTAACATAAGTTTTTAGTGTTTTCATGAGATTGATTGAATTAAAACTAGAGATATAAATGGCGTTTCTAATTTGGCAAGTTGTTGAGGTATTTTCAAGACTACTTGATAGTTTTTTCTCTTTCTTGAGCTTTGATACCAGAGAGGTATCAGTCAGATTTAAAAAGGAGGAAAGCAAAACAAAGGGAGAAAGGTAAAGTAAAACAGATATCAAAAAGAAAGAACAGATTATAGAATCCAGAAAAGGTGGCAGAGCCTCTTAGTTAGGATTTTATAATTTCAATATTAAGATGATATCAGAGAAAACAGAGATATGCAGTAGAAATAGGGGAAGCGTAATTAAATGGGATCTTAAGAAATAATCTGGGAACATGCCATGATAGAATA
>Ga0209700_104624_pt1 | contig 24490 bp, 10 predicted proteins | sample SiratroredBW_FD_187528 | JGI IMG/M metagenome (GOLD analysis project Ga0209700, IMG submission 187528) | Root nodule microbial communities of legume samples collected from California, USA - Siratro red BW (SPAdes) (version 2) | ecosystem: Host-associated > Plants > Roots > Nodule | place: USA...
AAAAAATATATATATATATATATATATATATATATATATATATATATATATATATTTGTAGTTGCATGTTATAAGTATTTCAAGTTTATATGCAATTTATTTATAAAATATTAAAAATACTATTGATAAGGAATATTTAATCGTATTAATTAAATAATAATTAATTAAGGAGACAAAACTTGAGCTGAGATAAACACTCAAAGTAACGGACCGTCAACAGTGAAATTAATTAATGAATCACTTAATTCTACCGTTAAGAAGATGAAACATTTAAAAGCAGGTGGCAAGTTGAAAACTCCTAGACATAGTAATAGGGAAAATTATTAATTTAAAGTAAATTTTGGGAACAGATATAAAAACTTTTACAACTTACCAAATATTTGATTTGTAAATAGAAAAAAAAATAAAGTTATTAGCTCGATCTATATTATTGATGAAAAATAAAGAATTAATAGAAATTTATTAAAAGTTACAAATTTTATAAAGTTTATTTTTTATTGTATAAATCTCACTTGTAATTTTATCATTTTTCATTCACATTAAAAATATATATAAAGCTTATCACATTTCAATAGCAAACTTCTTATCTTAGCAGACCCGTTTATTTTCTTGAATTTTAAGTGTTGGCTAGACTTATTTTTAACTTAAAAGGATTTCAAATTTAAAAGTTAGAACTTTAAAAAGTAAGTATAACTTGTTTGTCAAATTTCATTATTTTTAGCTTAAATTTTCATTTAAAATCAAGAGCTATATGGGGTATGTTTTTGTATACAACTTAAATGTTGGTTTATTTAAGATTAATTATTTTTGTCTAATAAAATCGATATTTTTTAAAAACAATGTTGTGTAAACTAATTTACTTTGCATAAAATTATGCTTCCAATAATAAAATAAAAATATTACAGTATAATTTTTTTATACATATCAAAAGTTTGCTTGATTAATAAAAATTATTTTAGTGAGGATTTATAAAAGGTATAGAGTGATTAGAACTGATAAAATATTTAAGATATTATGCATTGTGATTCAATAATATATCACTAGATGAATAGAAAAGTGTTTGTTTAGGAATAATTCAGTAATATTATATTTCATTAAAAAAATATTGAACAATGAAAAATTGAAAAAAAAAATGTCAATTACAACTAGAAAAAATCAAGATTTATTATTGGTTTGAAGAAAATGAAACTCAACAAAAGGAAATGATAAATCAACTAAAAATTACATTTGATATGAGAAGGGAGAAAAAAAATACCATTTATCATAATTAATAAGGAGCAGACCTTGTTAATTCTAAAATAAACATAAATGAGTTTAAGGTTTTAATTTGATTGATTGATCTTTATTTATCTATTATGACAACTATTTGGTGTGGAGTCCTTGTATCATGCATAACAAACTAAACATATTTAAATAAGAATGATTATAAATAAAATCTCTAATATTTAATTATATTTAATTTTAAATGATATTTTTTAGAACTTAATGTTATTTTATATTGTAATACATTGCATTTATATATACACAGTGTGTAAGTTTATATATATATATATATATATATTATTCATTAGTATATGATTAATAATTCAGTCTTTACATGATCATTAAGAGCGTGAAATGCTAGTATAAATAAATAAAAATGATGAATTAGAAAGTGAGGAATAAAATAATTTTGACATTGGCATTAACAATTATTCTAGCATTATTTATTATAATTACAAATTTATTTTGAAGATGATTAAATAATAATAATGTTTTTCTAGTTAAATGTGTATATATACATATATAATAATAACACGTACTATATGTATCTTTTATTTTAATGAATTAAAATTCAATATTATAATAGTCTTAATTAAACACATACACATATGTATGTATATTGAATAAAAGTGTTTCTATTTTAAAATTTGAAATTAAAAAAAAATATTACATATCAAACATGATAGTGGTCCACTCATTATAATAACATTCTCACGTTGTAAAACCTAACCCGTGTCTTTCTCACATCACATCTACACTGTATTTCGTAAAATTAATAAACTAATTTATAAGATAAGTTAGCCAAATATTAGTTTATAAATTAATTTGTCTGATACAAAATTATTTAATAAGTATATCAAAATAGTTTATTTTAAGAATTTTATATTTAATATATTTCTTTATTATCTTTAATTCATTTTTGACTAATATAATACTATATAAAAACTACAAAAAAATTGAAAAAAATTCAACCTAAGAATACTTTAAATTGAAAAATAAAAATTAGTTTAATTATAATTACATAAGTTATTTTACCAAAAAAAAAAAGAACCCATTAATTGCACCTAAACAAAACTTCACATATCATTATTTATTATTATTATTATTATTATTACATATATTTATTGTCTAACACCTCAAAAATTCTATAATATTTGTTATTCAATTTTTATAAAAAAATAAAATATAATTTCAAATCAAAAAATATTTAATATAAAAAAATGAAGAAAAAGAGAAAAGAAGAAAAGAATAAATTTTATTATCATTATTATTATTTTTTTATTATTATTATTATTTTATTTTATAACAATCTGAAAATTTGTTATCTAAGTAAAAATGGTAAAAGTGAAATAAGCACTTGATTATTATATTATTAAACTGGAAATACGTATTTATAAAAAAAAAGTAAATAGTCAAGTTTCATTTTCACTTCAGTCATCATCTCTTTAAAACCTTTAACTCTTTTTTTTTTCTCTGACTTCTCTCTAAGCCTCCGCTTCAGTACCTCATCAGATTCTCAAGTGGAGCTCACCGTTGGACTATTGACGGAGAATAGAGCGAGTCTACCCGATCAGAATTTTCGTTAGAGTAAGCTCATTTTCTGCCTACTTTCCTTAGAGTCATTTTTATATGTTTTCGTTTTCTTTTACCTTATGAGCTTACATGTGGCCTCTAAGTTATCAGATAGCGCTTTTGTGAGCTTAATTCCCTAGAGTTTTAGTCTGATCATTGATCAGAGGTCCTTTGGTGCAGATTTGAGATGTTGAAGATCTTAGGCTTTGGAGCTGTTAGAGAGAACTTCTAGTGCAATTTAGGTAAGAGAAGTTGACTTGCATGTTACTTGATTCCAATTTGTTTGTGAGTTAGGGTTTCATTCAAAATATGTCTGTGAGAATGCATCTGTGATGGTTTATTTGCTGGCATGAAATTTAAGTTGAGTTTGTGATTGTTTATTCATTCTGGTATGCATGATGAGTATGTGGAAATTTATGGAATCCTAGTTGAATTTCTAGTTAAGTTAGTCATCTGAGACATGTGTAGTAGCTCTGTGGTAGTAAAAACTGCATAAATTGTCTGATAACTTATGTTTTCTGCATAATTCGCTTAGGCGATAGCATCTCGCCCAGGCGAGAATGGTTTTGAGTAGCAAGTATGCTCTCTGGACTGTTTTCGCCCAGGCGAGAAAGTAGTTTCGCTCAAGCGAGGCTACATTCGCCCAGGCGAGAAAGCCCCTAGAGCAAGTGTGCTCTCTGGAGTGTTTTCGCCTAGGTGATAAATTTTTCGCCCAAGCGATGAGGTATTCTCGCCCAAGCGAGAGTATTTTCGCTAAGACGAAAAAAGACCCTGCTCTCTGGACTACTTTCGCCCAAGCGATAAATTTTTCACTCATGCGAATGGTATTTTCGCCCGAGCGAAATTGGTCTAGCTTAAGCTATTTTTTTTTTGACTTTTTGTTTTCGATTATTTAACTCTTTTTGGAATGCAATGTATGTATTTAATAAAATAGATTAATTGATAATTAAGTTTAATTATATTGATGATTTAGTGACTTCTTTAAATGTTGAGATTGAAGTGGAGATTGAAATTTAAAAGTGAATGAATGCACGAGTATATGTGATATTGTTAAAAGTTTTGATAAAGTTGGTCAAAGCCTAGGCATAGTGTTTCCAGGAAAGAAAAAACCTGTGTCTTAGTTAATTAGGAAGTGTATTGATCAATAACGATTGATATCCTAACTCTACTAGTAATAGGAATCAAATAGATGATCATTACTAGGTGGTGAGAGTCGAATGAGGTATAAACTGGGTGATTGCAGCTTGAAATATAGTTAGTCAAGAAAGTCTCAGGGGGACTAACCCTGTCATACATGATCGATGATTCATTTATGTGGAGACTGTGTGGATTCACAGCATAGATATGTATGACATGTGCATATCTCGAGGTCTATTAAATGCACAAGTCTTCCGAAAGTAGACTCATATTTGTAGTACGTCAGATTCTTATATTGTAATGATACATGAAATTGAATGTTTTTTATTTGTTAAAATTTGGTTAGCTTACCCTTTGCTCTTGGTTGTATTGTGTTTGATTTTCTGTCTGTGATGATCGTGTCTTAACATGGGAGCAGATGGTGCTGTAGATAGATCTTTGGGAGATCATTTAAGTTGAAGGATGTTGTTAAGAATAGTATTATATTTTGAAAAACTTGTATCTGATATTGTAAATATGTTTTGAAATTCCAGTTTAACATTATTATGTAATCTTGATGCATGTTACTGTAAGATATACATGATGTTAATACTTTAGTTACCTTAGCAGAAGCTTTAATTTTGTGGGGTGTTACATATTCTCTTCTTCTTTTCTTTATTTTTTTTATTAAATGTTTTATGATTTAAAATTGTATATTATTATTTTTCTATAAAAATTGAATTACAAATGTTAAAGAATTTTTGACTTGTTACATTGTGTGGATGTGTGTTGACTAAAAGAGAAAATAATATTTTAATTTAATAAATAATATATAACATTTTTTCTGTGTATATATCAGTGTTGACTATCGCAATAAATTGGTTCATGTAGATATGCGAGAGAATAATTTTGCATAAGAGAATATTTAAATTAGAATGAGAAAATATAACATTTTTTTATTTAATATTGAAATTCAATACTCTCGTTAATGTTAATATTCATGTTATCATAAGAAGAAACACAAAAATTTGGTGTGCAAACAGGACTTTAATTTTAATGGAGCATAGTGTTCGATAAAAACCTTAACTTATATACTAATTGGAAGTTGATGAGTTTCTTTTTAACTAATAAGTTAGCTGATAAATCATATTTGACAAATCAGCTTATTCACGGATAAACCAGTTTTTAGTTGATAACTTAATGGAAAGCTGATAAAGTTATAAGTAATGAGCTGATGAAATAATTTATTAGATATTTATTTTACAAATAATTTATTTTTGTAGGCAAAAGTGTATTATTATGCAAAAAAAATATTTTTTGTAAATAATTATATTCTTAATTTTTAGTGTTTTTGTTTAATTTTAAAAAGCTATATATGTTCTTTTATTTGGATGAGTCATTTTATTTAAAATAGTTGGTTTAATAAGTATTAGTTAAATTTACCTTTTATTTATTTTGAAAATGTAAATATTTTGACTTCACAATTTAAATTACTATTATATTAGTTTTTTTCTTACAATTGTCTAGGTACGTAAGATAATGAGATATTCACTATTTCGCTAACACCCTATAAATATAATTCTATAATAGAAATGCTTAAGAAACGCAAATATAAGTTTACCTGATTGACAGAAAACCTTTTAAGAAGCAACGAAGACTTCAATTAGCAAAGCAATTATCATTAATTTTCAAATTAAGTATAAGAGTGGGAGATGCTAAAATGTGCAAATAGCTCTGTATAGTTAAGGCTTGTAGTATGTTATAGTTGACTCTATTTTGATGTCTTTAATTAAGGTTCTGACTTCACTAAAGAGAAATATTGAATGTACATTTTTGCTCAAATCCTAAATTAGGCTTGCAACTTAACTCACTTGAGAAAAATTACTATTATACAAAGATTTTACTCTAAGACTTAGAAAATATAAGGAATGTTCTTATAATATACTCTTTATAAAAAAAAATATTTTGAAATTCCTTTTTCTCCTTTATTATTTTAACTACAACCTTAATGATTGATTTTATATATGATATTTCAAGTGATTATTCATATGATCATATTATACGGAAACATATGATTTGATAAGTGGTAAGATTTTTGGTGAGGTAATAAAATACTTTTCTTTTATGTTTGACGTATAGTTTTGAAACATAAGTATATATAAAAATTCGTATAAAAAAATATATCTCATATATGTATATTTATATACATTTATAGTCATATGAAAAACATAGTTTTCTAAAGAAGTAATTTTTAGGATGTTACAACTCCAATTTTTAATGTTACTCTTTTTTAGTTAGACTATTTAAAAATTTTGAATGCAATAACTAAAATAAATATCCATTATCTTATATATTGAAACCTTTATTCCATATTCCTCATAAAATACTTAGAATAATGCATTAAAATAAAAGATAATAAAAAAATATCTTAAAATATAAGACACAATAATAAAGAAAATTCAATAAATAATAAAGTATAAATTACAAACTTGTTAAAGTAAAGTATATCTTATAAGTTAAAAACTCTTGAAAATAAATTACTTTTAGATACATTATTGAATATCTTTTGGATTTATTTGGCAAAATTAACTTTTAAGAAATGTGTTTGATTAAGTGAATAAACTAATTATTAACTTACAAGTAAGTTTGACCGACACTAAAATATTTGATTAAGAATTTCAAAATAACGTATTCCGAGAACTTGTAACATATAAGTTACAAGCTTCGTAACTTGCAATTTATAAATATTAAATTTGATTAATACAATTTATTTAAATAAAATTACTTATCAAAATTAAAAAAATACAAATTTTAATAATGTAAAATTATTAAAAAATAACAAAATTTTAATCATTTAAAAAATCTTTAAATTATAACTGCATAATATTATGCTTTTATTTGAAAATTTTTAAATTTTATTTATATAATAAAACTTATCTAATTATATCATTTTATATCAATTTATGTTTACTAACTAGTTTATTAACTACTTTTACCAATAAGGTAATTGCTAATTGATAAGTTACTATAGTATAAATTTGGGACCGATAAACTAGCTTATTTATTTAGTAAAACAAATTAATAAACAAACTCCCAAATAAATATAAGTTTTATGATATAAATAAAAATTGTATTTTTTAAAATAAAATATTATTAACTTTTTCAAATACTTAAATTCTTTTTAAAATTTTAATACTTCTATTTATATTTTAAAAGTTAAATTCTTTTTATTTAGACAAATCATTTTATTGAATGAATTTACTTAATGAACTTGTAAATTAATCAAATAAACTGTGTTATTAAAACTCACTCATTGTCATTCACATAAGATAATCCAATAATTATAATTTCCACAAAGGGAATCAAAACATAAAATGTAAATAACGAAAAAAGGTAGAAGAAAGCGTGTTTCTTCCTAATGCTGATAAGGTTTACAAACTCTAAAATTGGTTCATATAGAGAGTGATATTTTAAAATTCTTTTAACATTCTTACATTCAAAATTTAATAAATTATGTTAATTTAAATTTCAATAAATACTATATTTGTTTTTAGATTAATACCTGTCTTATATTAATGCATAAACAAATGTCTGAAGTAGATCATTGTTTATTAATGTTAATTCCAGTAACTATTAAAATTTAAATTAATGTATTTACTATATTTGAGAAATATTATTGTATATTAATGTTAATTCAAGTAATTATTAAAATCTAAATTAATATACTTATTAATGTTGTATTTATTGCATTCATTGTTTTTTTTTTTTAATTTTTATTTTATTGCCAGAAGCGTTTCCACACACTATGCGTTTCTTTTCTTACATCACTTGCTTGCATTTGGCATTTTCACTTCTCCAACTCTGCACCAAAACCAGTTTTCTTTATATCTCATTCAAAAGAGAGACATTGGTTTTTCAATCTCCTCTGTTTCATTTTGAGTTCAGTTCTGAGGTACTAAAGTAAACAAATAATGAATGATCACAAACACCACACACTTCATTTTTGAACCATTTGTTTGGTTCTATATTCTCAACGTTTCACTCTCACTCTTCTCTTTTACACTACACTCCTACTTGTTTTCTCCATCTCTTTCACCCCTTTTAGTTCATTCAAAGTGAGAACCGTTAAGTTTTTATTTTTTTTCCCTGTCCATTACCTTTTTGCTGTCAAGATTGTATTTTTCTGTTCAGGGCATTCTCTATTTACTTGGTTCTTAGAACCTTTTATCAGTTTTGACCCCTTTTAGGACTTGACTTTTGATTGACATTTTGTGTTTATGTGAGTTACAAAAGAAGAAAAGAAGACATTTTGATTCTTTGATATCTTCTTGTGTATACTTAAACAAATTATTTTCATTGGTATGCATAAGAAAATAAGGGCACCTTTCAAAGATTAATGATCATAGAAGCATGCACCTATACAATTCTATATGATGCTTTTTACTCCAATCGCTGCCTTTATGCTATCATCACTAGGTATATTTCATTTGCTGTGATATAAATAGTTATAAAGTTATGAACTTTTTTTTCCACCTATTGAGACTCAGGCTTTGGCGTAGCTACAGAGTCTAATCCATTTATGAGTACCATATATTCAAAATTTGAATAATTGAGGCTTTTATAAACTTTTTGCATCATTTTCAACTGCATTTGTCAATAGAGAAAATATTACATTCTAAAAGATTCGGAGTTTCAGATAAATATCATATGAATATGCAACTTCGTGTCTTCCCTTTCTGACTAGGCTCACATTTTACCTTTGACATAAGCATTCATATAATAACCAGTGATTATATATGTTTTTCCCTGCAGAAGCATCCACAAGAGGAGCTTGCAGCATTATTCAGTGACGTGCTATGACAACTGTACTCTATCTTATTTGCTAAAATTATATGCCATTGTTATAATATTCTGTTGTTGTTTCTAGCATTTGATTTAGAATATGTATGAGGAATTGGGGTGACTGTATTCCTGGTGGCATAATTGTCTTATAAATTTTCTGGTTCCTGAAGATATTGAGCTGCTGATAAACTATTATTTATGGCATGTTGTATTGCTAATAGAACTGGTCTTTGTTATGCAGCCAGTATTCCTTCAGAGATGCTTGCGCCACAAGATACAGGAGAAGCACAAGAAGAGGTAAAAGTCATCATATATAGACTTTGTTCTCCATCTTGCTATCTTTTAACAGATTTACATCATTTACATGCTTTATGTCCATGATTTTAGATATGCTATGTTCATATGCTTTAATTTACAGTAATTCAATGAGACATTGTTTTCATTCTGTTTTATCTTAATACAACTTAGTAAATATAAATATTGATTTTGATATGCTAATGAGATATTTTATTTGCATATGTAGAATACAAATGACTGTTTGCGTAATGAAGAGTAACACTAATTGGAAAAATGTCCTTCCTGTGTATATCTGTCTTGCTAGGCGGATTTCTAGTGGTGAAATTTCAATGGTAGGAATATTGCTTCTTAAAATCTCACTCAATTACTATTCCTTATACTAACCAGTTTCTTACTTCTTAGTGTAAAACTGTATGATAACACCTTTTTTTTAACTTACCAAAAACAAAAAAGGATAGGGATGTTTATCAATTAGGCCGGATTTTCATCTTCCGAAATTCTGCTGAAGTTGATTTGAATTCTAAAGTCCAAGTGAAGTTTACACTTCCAGAAGTGAATAAGTTAGCGAAGGAAGCTAGATCTGGCACACTTTATCTCTTGTTTGTCAGTGCAGCCACTGGTATGTATGTGCTAATGTGATTGAATTATGATGGAAGTATCCACAATTTTGCCAAGTTCCTTATTATCATCATTTACATGCAGTTCAAGGCTCAAATTTATCACAAGGAGTTAATTCAAACTTGCAGAATTTGGATCTGAGTCATACTGAATGTGAGATGTGCTTTAATTGCTATTTTTTTTAGCCTACAACAAGACCTAACCCATGTTCATATTTTATGTACTAATAATCAGGTCAAGTACTATTAATATAAACCCTAAACCCTATACTTTAAACCATAGTTACCAGATTTGCAATAACTCTTATACATGACATGCAACCTGATGAAGTTGTGCTATGATAACAATAGTGACATAGTGAAACTAGCTTTGTATTTTGAGAGGTTAATAGTATTGAAATGATTTCTACGTTTCTAACCATGAAGGTGAAACTTGCTTCATATTTTTAGAGGTTACTTACTAGTATTGACATGATTTCTACATTTCTAACATAATATTGCAACCATTATCACACAAGCGCAAGCCTAACAACCGTTATCAATCTTGTTCCCTAGTTAATACTAGATCATAGTCCACAATATATTATACAAATCAGATAAGATATCCTACATTCTTAAATGTTCCAACATAAAATTAAGATAATATGATCATTGTTTTGAAGATCTAGTTAGCAATTTCCTGCCATGTGATTATGCTCAACAAGAACTAAAACTTGTCCAAATGCTTCAAACAACGAATAAACTTGGAAATTCAATAAACCTAGAAAAGAAATTTAACTCACCCAACTTAACTCATCATTGGGATGATTGTTGGTGGTGAGAGAAGCTATGATTTGTTGAAAAGTTCCACATTACATACATCAATTATTCGGGTGCAGCTTATATAAATGTTGGAACTTCACTTAATGTCATGTAGATTTAAGATAGAATCTAACATATTATTTGATCCTATATTCAAATTTTGTTGCCTTTTCAGTTTTAAGGTAGAATCTAACATAGTATTAGATCCTATATTCAAATTTTATTGCGTTTTCAGTTTTAAGATAGAATCTAGCATGATATTAGAAATAGAAATCATTTTTTAGTGCATGATGGAATTTGTTCTACATTTTGTGCTTGACAGCCGGAGAATGCTGTGTTTTGGGGAGAGTCTCTTTAGAATCGCTTTATCTGTCTTGGAATTATTTTCCTAATTTTCATTTGGGACAGCGAGCTGAGGTTTGCTCAACTGTGGATATGCTTCCATGTATTCTGAAGGTATGACTCTTAACACACACAATCATTTTGTACTATTTATTTATAGTTTTTGGTCTACTAATCCGTTTCAAGCTCTATTATCTATTTTTCATGGTTCCATAGATGTACTAGTTCATATCTTCCTTTGTATGTTGCAGTCCAATTTTCAAAATCAGGATACAAAAGTCTCCATTCACCTTGCATCTAATCGTCTTAACATGGTTAGTGCTAGCTTCAAAGTCTTTTCCCACTGAGCAAGAAAATCACACACCTAAACTCCAGAATAGACTTAGATATCAAATGGAGAATTAATTGTACTAACTTCTGTTTGTTTCTTTGTGTTTCTGAAGAGTGTACCAAAGGAGTTACATGTCCAAATTTATGCTGAAGAGTTTGGGTCCAAAGAAAAATCTTCCAGGCCTGTCATGAACAGGGTGTGAAGTGTTGTCCTCATCATTTCTCATATGATTGGGTAAATTGTTGGCTTTTTGACAAAAAAACTGAAAAAGGAAACACAGTGACTTGGATATCTTTGAAATTTGGAATTTGCTTTTATCTCAGTGTACTTGGCTACTTATAATTTATTGCATCCACCTTTGGTAGTTGTGCATGCAGTTATTCTTCAACTAGTTGTTTTGGCAACTTTGGCTTTGTCTACTTTTTATATGGATGGTTTAGCATTGAAGATTCTGGATTATTTCTTCATGCCTATAGTTACAAAATATGCTTTCAGAAGACATTCTGCATCGGTTCTCAAAGATATTCTATACCGATTTCAGAATTGATATTGATGTAGGCGACGTAGAAAGTCCTGAACTTTTTACGTTGATTCTATAATCGATATAGTATGTGCATATATTACATCAGTTGATATTGATAAATTATTGACGTAAAATAATAGGAATTGTGGGAAAGAGCATTCAAAAATAACTTCTTAATTAAGGTTGCAATTCGTTTCTTTACCCTTGGATCTAGCTCCTTATTAACCTCACCAAGACGTTGTTGAACCTTCAATGCTTGATTTTTCTGATTCTCCTTCTTAATTTCTTAAGAAGCATGAACCTGATTTTTCTAAGGGCAATTGCTTCTTGTACTCATATTTTCTTGGCTCATCTCTCTCTTATGAAGATGAAAATGATCTTTAAAATTCTTATATTATTTTGAAAAGTAGTTTGAAATATACTGAAAGGTTTTTGGATTAAACATTCTAGAAACATTTTGCAAAAGTATACTTAGAAATGAGAATTTTAAATAACATCTGAAATGCACATTTCATAATTTATTTTAACTTTTCTGGATTGATTATTCTTAAATATTGCATGATAAAAATTTTAATTCTGGACTAATGTTTTTGAAATGATTTGAAATATATTTTAGAATGTTGATTTCGAAAATGTAAAATTTAAACCAATCTAAAAATCTCTATGCATATTTCTTTCTCCTTTTCTTTGTCTTATAATTTAGTATTTCTTGTAATTTATTTTGATTCAACTGTTTCAACAAAAGTTTTCAAACTTTGTTAATTGACAAATAAACTTTTAAAACACCAATTCAAAATTGCTAGTATTGACAAAAGTTTGAAACCTCCTAGTATTGTACAACCCTGTTTTGTTTACAATTGCTATCGAAGTTTGTTTTGGTAGTTTTTCAAAATTAAAGATCCTAGTATAACTTTTATTCGGGATGCACATATTAATAAATCACCTTCATCTCTTTGGAGAAAATTACCTTTTCTTTTTCTTTTAAAAAATTCACATAAAAACCTTTCATGAATCAATAGATAAAAGAGTTTGGGATGTTCATTGACAAATTAATCTTAAAGTCATTACCAAGCACTTAACTAATATTATTGCACGTCTTTGTTTTATGATAATTATTTTTTTCTAGTGATAACACATATTTAGTATAAAGTTGATGATTTTGAGGAATTTAGCACGCAGAAAATTGTTCCGTTGAAAATTAAAATGCATAAAATCCCAAATTAACTTGATTTTCACAACTCTATTTAGATTTACATTAGAGATAAGTTCAAACCTTGCATTTTTCCTTGTGTTACAAATAACCTTCCAATAACAATAACTACCCTTTTTAAGTAATATCTCCAAATCATACAAAACTACATAACTACTAATCTAATTCCTTATGCAAATAGTAGGTCATTCGTATATATGGAAGCTATGCAAAAAATAAAAAATAAAAATACCCAAAACTATTAAATTAATTAATTAAACTCTATTATGATAGAAAGAAAACAACCTTTCCAATATACAAGGTTAGATTTTGTATGATTCATGAAAGATAAAAGATGTTGTCTTGCAGTTTACTTATAGAATGGAACCCTAAGGTACATCATAAGTACACAACCCTTATTAAAATAAAGTATGTGTTTGATTTTGTTTTGAATTCTATCAACATAATAATATAAATTATTTTATCCTCAACAATGATTAGAAGCTAGCCCATATAAGTGAAAGAGGGTCTTTAAATTATCAAGCTATTTTTATTGATCTTAAAAAAAAAAATACTATTAGCACATAAAGAGTGTGAGGGGTAAAAAATTGTTTGATTATATTATTAAGATTATTATAAGATACGATGAATATATCTATCTTACATCATTGCACTCTGTGCTCATATGTTTCTGAAAACAATTTATATAGTGAGAAATATATATTTAATTTTTATCATGTGTGAAAACTGATAGAATCACAGCATTGTGAAGAAGATTAGTTTTTAATACAGTAGATCAAGAGAGATCCGTGACAAGATAAAAAAGTACATTTTTTTTTTTTAAGTTTCAAATATATATTAGAAAGAAAGTAAATCAAATTAATAACGATACGATCATTTTTGAAAATCTTTTCACATTCTTTTGAGAAATATAGTGGAAATTTAGTAGAAAACACTAAATTAATTTTATTTAAATATATTTAAAAAATAATAATTATTTAACTTCTTAAATGAATTTGAATAATTAATCATTTCTCGTCGATAAATTATATTAAGTTATTGTTAGATAATCTTAATAACTTTTTATTAACAATTTATATTGAACATAAACCAAGGTTGTTAACAAAAAAAGCAACATTTGATGTAATGATAAGTTATAACCACATGTTACATAAAAAGTAAACTAATTTATTTCGCTAATAAATTAGATTTGTCATACATTATTGATAAAAATGTTTAGGAATATTTGTAGTTTATGTTTAATATAAATTGTTAGTAAAAAATGTAAACTATAAATCCTTTTTAGAGAAATAATTAGTTTTTCATATTCGTTTAAGTTAAACAATTATTATTTAGTTTTTTATCCTAACTTTTTGTTTAAGTTGAATAATTAGTTATCATATTCTAACTTTCATTTCAATTGCATTAATGTTAAACAAGATGCTTAATTATTATTGTTCATTTTATTCAATTTGGTCTTATTTGTTAATAAAATGTTCAATCAAATTTTTTACTTTTTAAAACTGCAACCCTTATTAGAATTGTTAACAAAACAAATATTAATAGTTTTAATCTTAATATTATATAATTTATAATCAACCCATAATAACAAGTTGCAAAGATAATGGCATTTATTTCATTATACGAAAATGTATTATTTTTGAAAAAATGAAGAAACTGGATTGAATATTAAAAGAAAGGGTTACTTTTTTATTTTATTTAAAATTCTAAAAATTAATTAGATATTTTATGAATAAAAAAGAATAAATGGAATGAAAAAAAGTTAATAAAACTAAAAGGGTAAGTAAGTGTAGATAATATTACAATATCATTTTTTGATTGAGTAATGAAAATAAATTATTTTCTTTTTTAGTTATATTTTTTGATATTATTTTTCAGCTGTATATAATAGTTTATTTTTTTTTGCTCTCTGGACAGAGGGCTTTGTGTTTCAAGTTTCTTACTTACCTCGCTTGAAGTTCCCAAAACTCTTGCACAAAAAAGTGTTTCTTTTTAGTATTAATCAGATAGAGAGAGCAACTTTGTTAGATTTTAATCATTTCGAGAACATTCGATTTTCAATTTGGCGTCTTAATTTTGGGTTCAATTCTGAGGTTCGGTATGAAATGAGCGATCACAGTCTCATACTTCACTTTTGAAGTACAGTTTTGAATCAGTTTTGGATTCAATTGGTGCCATTTGTTCGGTTAGTATCAAACTGAGAACTTTGAAGTTTTTTTCTGTTACCCATTTGGTTCTTATCATTATGCTTACCAGAAAACTTCTACTGGGCATTCTCTGTTTTTCCTTTTTGGTTCTTTGAACCCTTTATTTGTTTTGATCTTTTTTTTTTTTTTTTTTTTTTTTTTTTTATTTTTTTTTTTTTTTTTTTTTTTTTTTTTTTTTTTTTTTTTTTTTTTTTTTTTTCCCTTTTTTTTTTTTTTTTTTTTTTTTTTTTTTTTTTTTGTGTTTTTTACCTTTTTCTTGTTCCGTGATCGATTTTTGTGCTGTACTTTGTTATTCCATGCAACTGAATATGCCATCTTGTTTCCCACAATGGGGGAAACCTCTGAGGCTTCTGTTTCCGACAATTGGAGAGAACAAGGAGTTGGTTTGTGGTTGGCATTCCCTACACATGTGAAGTGAAATATTACATAAAAAAAGAGACCCGAGTTTGGGAAAAATTTGTGATTTTGATATCTTCATGTGGATGATTAAACAATTTCATTAATTTTCCAGTCATCGGCAAGGACATTTGGCCCCTTTGAAGTCTTGATGAGCATAAAAGCAGGCACCTTACATTTATGTTACATGGAGTGTTTTGTAATTTGGAGCATTTTTTCAGTCATGTGGTTTTCAACTTGATATAAAAAAAGAGGTTTTTTTTGTTTTTTTTTTCTTACATTTTGTTGTCAGGCTTTGATGGTTGAAGTCTAATCCATTTATGTCTTCAATATTTGAATTTCACTAGGGTTTTGATAATTTTTTGTGCCATTTTTTATTACAGGTTTCTTACAAGCAAGAGAAAATATCACGTTCTTGAAGATTCAGAATTTCAGATAAATATTATATGCATCTGAGACTTGTTTATTAAGAAGAATGCCAGGCATTCCTGTTGCCGCTCGTGCAACCTCGTATATCGTCTTTCAGACAAATTTTTACTTTTTTACAAAAGAATTTTGTAACAGTACTAGTAATTATATCTGTTTTTCCCTGCAGAAGCCACCATGATGCTTGTGAACATTTATCTGCGGAAGAGGAGCTTGCAGCTGAAGAGAGTCTTTCAATTTATTGCAAGCCCGTTGAATTTTACAATATTCTCCAGCGACGTGCCATGAGAAATGTACTCTATCTGTTCTTGTTGGCTCTATTCTCTCATAATTTTATTCTTCATATAAACTACTGTGGCATGCTGTATAGCTAATAGAGTGTCTCTGTTATGCAGCCATCATTCCTTCAGAGATGTTTGCACTACCAGATAAAGGAAAAACACAAGAAGAGGTAAGAGTTTCATATATAGTCTTCCTTCTCCAACTTGCTGTCTTTAACCAATTTACATCATTTGTCCATTTGTTCATACTTGCTTAGTTCAGTTTAAAATTAAATAGAAAGATTTTTTTAGTCATATCTCTGTGTGTTCACTTCTGAAATGAACATCTTGTGATTGTATTTAATAACACCTGTGAAACTTGGGAATGGAGAAAGAATAAATGTGTACTTGCTTGCCACTATAATAAAATATGCCAACTTAGGTCTTTGTATGAAGAAGATGAATGGACTTAATTGAATGAACAAGTTTCCACATTTACACTAAGATTTTTGGCCTTTTTATGATTCTAAATGAATTTAGATTAGGATTTTCAAATCAAGTAGTTCTTGCGGATTTTTAGAATCTGTCCTCAGCAATGTATTGAGTAAACTTTTTCCTTTTGTCATGAATTTCTTATTTCTTCTTTTAAGAAAAAAGATAAATCTAGTTCTGTTTGAGACTGTGATGATTAATTTTGTCATCCTTGCAGTTCCTTTTCTTTCTGTTCTGGAGTTTCTTTATTCTTTCATATAAGCTTGAACTTTCTGTAATTTCTAGTGATTTCATGTGAGACATTGTAATTTGTAGTTATATCATATATACAAATATTAATTTTATTACGCTAATGAGATATGATATTTGCATATTTAGAATACAAATGACAGTTTCCTTGATGCGAACTATAACGGAAAGCCAAAACGTGTTTCCTATGTCTATTTGTCTTGCAAGGCGGGTTTCTAATTTTGGATCTTCAAGGGTAGGAATCTTGCTTCTAATAAGTTGATTCCATTATGATTCCTTAGTTAAATTGCTGTATGTCTAATAATCGTATAATGCCTTTTATTTTACTCACCAAAAACAAAAAAAGCAATCTGCCACGTATCGAATCGGTCGAATTTTCATCTTTCGAAACTCCCCTGGAATTGATTTGAATACTCAAGTCCAAGCAAATTTTACTCTTCCTGAAGTCAACAAGTTAGCTGATGAAGCTAGATCTTGCTCACTTGATATCTTGTTTGTCAGCACTGCCACTGGTATGTATATGCTTATGTTTTTCAACTGTGATGAGAATATCTATAATTTTTGCTGTGTTCCTCATTATGACTATTTACTTGCAGTGAAAAACTCAAATTTATCATCTGGAGTCAATTCAAACTCTATGCCTTCGGATATGAATCATCTAGCTTTTTTTGAATGTGAGCTGTGCTTTAATTGCTAATTATTGTGAGACAAAAAGATGGCTTTGATCACCTTGTTAGGATGATATTTGAGCCCCCCGTTGTTTTTTTTTTTTTTTTTTTTTTTTTTTCAAATATATTTACTATGAGGGGTATTTGTTCTGATGCTTCTTCCAGTGGGTCTCCTTAAACCCTTTACATTGGTTGTAAAGGCCCCTCACATGGAGTTCTGTTAGTGTACTGAAGCACATCTCATGGTCAATTTCTTCTCTTTAAATAAGGAGAAGATTTTGGAAACATAATGAATAGTCCTAGGATTAATTTCTCATATAATTGATTCTGTTGTATTTTCTACAAATTGTGTATGATATTCGAAAGTAGTCAAATATGCAATAAATTTTTTATGAAATATTTTATAGATATTCTAGCTCTAGTCATGGATTATTTTTTCCAAATGAGTTTTTAGTGCATGCTGGAATTCGTTTTTCAATTTTCTTCATTCTGTCGTTGACAGCTGGAGAGTACTGCCTTTGGGGGAAAGTGTCTTTAGAATCACTTTATATGGCTTGGGATTGTGTTCCGAATTTTCGTTTGGGACAGCGAGCGGAGATTATGTCAACTGTGGATTTGCTTCCATGTATTCTGAAGGTATAATGATTAACACAATTTTTTGTTTGGGTAGAAAACAGTCATTACACTGCTTCCTTTTGCGATATTTAAAGTTATGCTATGCATGAACACTTTATTTTTGTTCTAAGAATTCATTTAAAGTACTGTTATCATTTCTTCATTGTTTGGTAGATGTACTAGTTCACAGCTTCCTTTTATGTTGCAGTCAGATTTTAAAAATGAGGACACAAGAGTATCCATTCAATTTCCTTCTAATTTCGAGAATATGGTTAGTTCTTGCTTCAAAGTAATTTCCTACTTAGGCAAGAAATTCACACAAACCTAAAAATAGTTAGATATAAAATGGAGAATTTGTTTTAACTGCTGTTTGTCTTTCCTGTTCTTTGGGTTTCTACAGAGTACATCAAAACAAGTACAAATCACAATTTCTGCTGAAGAGTTTGGGGCCAAAGAAAAATCTCCCTATATTTCATATGCAGGCAGTGAAGTACCGTCCTCATCATTGTCTCACTTGATTGGGTAAATTTTATTTTCTCATCTGAATCTATTAGCCATTCAATCTTTATAGTTGCAAAGCTTGTGATTTCTTTGTTTCTATTAATGTTTCTTGCAAAACTCAAGATAAATAATGACTTGGATATTGTTGCTAATTGGAATTAGCTTTTAGATCTCTGTACTTGGCCACTGGCCCATAAGTAATTGATTGTATCCACCTTCCTTGCTAGTTCTATACGTAGTTGATCTACAACTACCAATCTTCTTGGCATCTGGCTATGTCTATTGCTCCATATGTTGAATGGGTTTCATTTGGAGATTTTGAGTTCTTGTGTTCTTCGTTGTAGTGAGAGAAGTAATTGTTTGAGATTGAAGATGATGTGGTAATTCTCAATTGTACTAGTTATCAATCCCCCAATACTGGTGCAAGGTAGCGGATCCTAAAATCTTTTAGATAGACAATGGATAGAGGGATGACTACTATATGATTTTACTTTGGAAATGGACTTTAAGCTTAATTCAAGCTTACAAAACCAGTTTGTAAGGTGAGATTTGCACCCAAAGTGGATAAAGATGACTATTATAAGCTTTTTCTTTGAAAATAGGCTTTAAGCTTAACTAAAACTCACAAAACTGATTTTAAGATGATGTTTGCATCCACTTATGTATTATAGTTGGGTCATATTTTAGTTGATGTAGGAACCCCAACAATTTTAAATACAATTTTTTCTTTGTACCACCCATATATCAATGCTTAAAACTAAAAACAATAAAAGAAATTAAGACATTCATATTTAATATTAACAAATGTCAATCTTAAGCAAAACAATAAATCAACAATAACAGAAGTCAGGAATTAAACAATATTATTTTTAGCAAATTTACTGACACTCAACAAATTATTGGTCATAGAGGGAACACGTACAGATTGTTAATCGACAGTGAGATATTAGGTTTTAGAGGGGAACAAAAAGTTAAGGAGCCAATGGATGCTATATTTAAAATTTTTTCATTCACTGCCAACTACAATTTGATCTAGACCTAGGTAGGGGATGCCTTGTTGAGCATTATTAGCCTAGGATCTTGCTAATTTAGGAGTAAGTAACACTAGAAGTTAAGTAGGTCGTGATGATGTTGCTAAATAGAGGTGAAACCCATGCATGGTGGTTTGATCGAGATGTTTCTCTTCACAAGCTTCCATTATGCAATCCTACCCAATATGGTGCCAATGGAACAAACAACTATGGTTCTCTCCATGCTCAATCAAACACAAACTTGGGTTCCACCCACACATCAACTGATGCAGCTTTGGGGACCTTCCCTGCTTAGCCAACCTTTTGCAAGGTTTTTTCCCTTAGCCACCCTACGTCTAGCAATGTCCTCTGGTCCCTGCTTAATGCTGTTTGTACCCATCCCACCACTGATCAGTTCCCTAACTCTTGAGCGACACATCATGTTACACCTTATGCTGACAATATTCAGTAATACATCCCCTATGAATGTTTGGATCAAGTCAAAGTTAGCAATGGTGAATGGTTACACATAAAATCCACGGGTTCCTTAACTTTTCATTCTCCGCAAAAACCTATTGTCTTTTGGACTGTATCCGTGAGTTAGCACCTTACAGGCCAGTTTCTTCCCAAAGTTTCAAATCTGGGAGACAGAATTGTGATGTCTACATTACTACCTTGCAACTCTAACTAAAATTGAGGTGCAGCCAAGAAGGAAGCTGACAGAGTTGGGCAGCAGTGGAGGCTCATGAGGATGGATGTTGTTGGAATCTAGTCATGGTTGTAGTTGTTGCTGCAGTTATCAGTCTTGGATAGTGGCATGGAGCAACCAACCCAAACGCCTATAAGCTGGATGGTTGCTATTGTGAAATTGTTTATATATATAACTTAAATATTCATATAACATGTATTTAAATGTTAAATTTACCCAAAATTGGAGGCATTCATAATTAATAATTAAATTTGTAACTTTGAGCCAAACTCAAGTTAATTACAACAGTCGAGTAATATACAGTAATATGAAAGAAAAAAAAAAAACATATGCATGCTGAAGAAAAAAAATTGAACAGAACATAGACCCCTTCTTTGACATTGATAGAATAGATCTCAAAGGATTTGAACAAGAGAGTGGAGACCACATAATGGTGTGCCAGAGTTCCACAGACTGGTGTTCGTTACTATGTGGCTGCGGTTGTATAGAACACTGTATAGAACTGGGAAATGAGTAGAAAATGCATTGAGGCCAGAAAAATTGCTTTAGAAATCTTGGTCCTTGTGAGAAGGCATGGTTGGGACCATATAGAGGGCTGACAAACAGATACAGGGGAAGACCTGATGAGAATAGTGGCTGAGATGGCTGTTTTGGAAATCCAAAGGTGCCTATTCATTTTGCCTTGCGGTATTCAGTAATTGGCCTTAGATACTAATTAACGATGTGCTTTTTGATGTTTTCCCTTAATTTGGAAACATGAACATTACCTTTTTATGTGTTTTTAGAAGTGAGATACATATTTTTGAGTTGTTTTAGTTTTTAATGAATTTTGGATGTGCTCCCAGAGCTTGAGCAATTACTTGTTACTAGTTTTACAAGTTTTGGAAGGATTCAGGAGGCTAAAGCTTTTCTACAGTGCACCAATTCTGTTGTCCTCTGGTGTCTTACTGAGGTGAAATGCTATCTGCCCGCCGGTGTCTTTGAGATAAAACATTTTAAGTTGACTGTGCTCAGCTTCACAATATATTTCAGTATCATTGGTGGGCATGCTGATCTGTATAAGTTGTTGTCTATCACCTTTTGTTCTCCCCTGTTGCTTTGTTTTAGAGAATATCTTATACTCATTTTATTAGCAAGAAAAACAGAATACCTTGTGCTCATTTTAAAACAACAAATAGAAGTAGTGACACTGTTATTTAATTTCTCTTGAATAAATTCGGTGCAAATTTTAACTACAAGCTGTTTGTGTTGTCCAGGTTGAGGGAAGGAAATGTTATGTTTAATTACAGGTATCGCTTTGAACTTTTCAATACTCTTATTTGATTTGTATGTCAGTTTTTTTTTATGATCATTCTACAGGGGGTTGTATTGGTCAAGATATGCTGAGGGATTTGAGAACTTTTTTTTTTTTTTTGTTTTTTCTGAACCCCATGTTTCCTTTGTTGTTAGAAAAAGTTGATTATTCATTGAATTCTTTTTCGTCTTAATGAGGTATTCTTTTTCTTCTTAATGAGCCTTTTTATGAATTTCAGGTATTACAATAATAAGTTACAGAGGACAGAAGGTAATGTAAATATTGTACTGCCTCTCACGTTACAATGTGATTGCTTTCTTTTCTTTATGGAGTAATAAATGTAATTTTTGCGAACATTTGAAAATTGTTGAAATAGAGAAAAAATAAGTAGGTAGAGATATAGATGACTATGTCCACTTTATATAAGCTTATGATGTTAAATACAAACAAATATAGGAGATTTTATTCCCATATGCATGATATGATATGCCTATAAATCATATTCTGATAAGATATTCCTATAACTAGAAAGATCCTAACTTAATAAGGAAATAAATCAAAATGTAAACTAAGAATGAACACAAATAGATCATCTAAGAAGATACTTTGTAAAATAATCTAAGATATTTCTTATATTTTAAGACTCCTCCTCAAGCTGAAGGTTACTAAATTTTAAGTTTGTTGCAAGAGAAATAACTTTCCACAAATTAAAAAAAAAAAAAAATTACGATCCACTAAAAAAATAGTTGGGAAAACAACTTAGGGATGCTGAAGAAGTTGCAGAGAAAAGTAGCTCAGCTAGATACCTGAAATGATCATTAGCCTGAGAAAAGAATTCATGACTAGCGAAGTAGGTCAGTCCTTCTCAAAACGGCATTTCGAAGCTTCAAACTAATATTGGAGACCCTAACATTTTTTAACTTGAAAAAGTGGTTTTTGAGATAAAGCTTGAGGCCACTTCGTATGAAAGGTGGCAAGCATAGGGTGTGTCAACAGATAAGCCGTTGACGTGAGCTACAACTATGAATTAGAGTGGTTAACCAAATTAGGACAATGACAGTCATGCTGAACATAGGAGACACTACGAAAGTGACTAATTGGGGTTCTATTGATACTCAATAGCAGAATAGTGATAAAACAGTTCATGAAGGATGATACTATTTTGATACCATGTTCAAAAAATAGATGCAAGAGATGCTGAAAAATATGTTTGATAATGGCTTTTAGATATTCTAAAGTAATATCTTTAGATATTTGTTATATTTCCAACACATATTGCTTAGATCCTGTAAACGTTATTTTTTGTGTTTCTTGTTTTTGAAGAATATATATTATGTGATACCAAGGACTCGAGGATAACATCCAGCCGGATTTTATACTCGAAATATGAGGAAAAGTGAATATTATTTGCTGATAATTTAAAGAGTATGACAACGATCACTATTTATACAACTTTGATCATAAAAAAAACTAGTTTAGTATTATAGATGACTAGTTAGACCTTTTTTTTTTGCTGGCTATGGTATTGATACGGATTATTCATTGCTGGAAGCGATGACTGACTCTGTCGAATATCCTGAGTGCGCACAAGGTGTGTATTTCCCCCAAATGTGGTTTATTCCATATACAAAATGGTATTACCAAGATTTGAACACTACCCTTTGATTAAGGGACACAAGTCACTACCACTTGTACCAATCAATGATGATCAACAAGTCAGGCCTGATTACTGCAACTAAGGAAACCTTGACCAGTTAATCATAATGAAGGAATAAATGTAATTAATATGTACATAAAGAAATGATCCACAAGCTTCATATTTTGCACATTTTACAACACTCTACTTAAAGATGATGAAAGGCTATCTATTATTCCTAACTTGCTAGTAAAATTTCAGAGTCATTAGTTATAACATCCTATACTATATTTATTATTAGTTTGGTTGTTATACGGCTTGTTCTAGAAGTAGTCATACTCCATGAAATATTTGTTTAAAATGAGTTCTAGGTTATGGTTTTGTATCATATTATATCTATTATTTTAGATGTGATTAATTGTAGTTCCTATTTATTACACATGCCTAGTTTTGAATGTCTATGGATTATTGTATCTTACAATATTTCTTGGCACATAATGTTTGATTGCAGTCACCGAAGATTTCACTTGTCCTTTCTGTTTGGTTAAATGTTCTTGTTTTAAGGTTAAAACTACTTTCTTCTTTTGAATCAATAATTTTCCAATATGATGTTGAAACTGTTTCTAATGTTTCTGTCATGATCTTTTCTAGGGTCTAAGATATCATTTGTCCTCATCACACGATCTCTTCAATTTTGAATTTTGGGTAAGTTCCTTTAAATCTCTTGCTGGCATTCTATTCAGTTATCTGTACTGAACATCAGTAATCAAGTACACAATTTGTAGGTATCGGATGAGTGTCATGCTGTAAATGTGACTGTGAAGAATGATATCTCGAGATCAGAGGTGAGCATAGTTTGTGCTCAATTACTTTATTTATAGATATATTATTTTCTTTTGGAAATATATTATATTAAATTTAATAATATCTAATTAGTTATGCTTTGTCTATTACAAATGAAGATTTATCTTTCATATGGGACCTCAAATTTGTTCTCGAACATTATTGACTATATGATTTGGGCCTTATTTATTTCTTATTCATCTTTTTTTTTTTATTCATATTCATATTTTTGACACACCAGCGACCTAGTCTTTTTTTTTTTTTTTTTCT
>Ga0209700_104625_pt1 | contig 24482 bp, 19 predicted proteins | sample SiratroredBW_FD_187528 | JGI IMG/M metagenome (GOLD analysis project Ga0209700, IMG submission 187528) | Root nodule microbial communities of legume samples collected from California, USA - Siratro red BW (SPAdes) (version 2) | ecosystem: Host-associated > Plants > Roots > Nodule | place: USA...
CATTCATTACATTTTGCTGCACATGTACTTAAATTGGTAGTTAAACAATAAAAATGGTAAACAAGGTTTTATGATCCACTGAGGAGAGTCCAAATGACATTACCTCAAACTGCAAAGGACAATGCCCCAGTTTTTTAGTTTTGAAGTATGAGAAGTTGGGTTCAAAGGGATGGTTTACTTTGTTGGGTTAGATGAAGAGAAATGAATTTAGTGAAAAAACTGAGGCGAAGCAAATCATATGAAGAAAACTGTATCTTCCAGGAGGTGAATGAATACAGAGCGATTGAGTAGTAATGCCCCAGTTTTGAAGTATGAGTGACATAAAATTAAACCGAAAGAATAATTCGGCCGTGAACAGAGAGAAATAATGAGGAAGATTCGAATAGAGAAAGGTTGCCCCAGTGTTGATATTTCTTTAACGATATTTCACTCTTGTTCAGTTGTCAAATGGGTATCACCCTCCTACCAAAGGCACTTAGATATTTTTTTTACTACTTTCTTTTCTTTTTCACTTTCTTTTGACTCATATTGGCAGTCACAGTCCTCTGTTGCAGGGTTATTCTTTGTGGAAATCGTTGCAATCATTCTTCGATCTATGTGGACTTTAAGTGGCTTGTAACGTGGCCAAGGGTTTTAAAGGGTTTTGAAAGAAAAGGTATAAAGGCTCAAAAGATTATGTGTGGGTTTTTTATTATTTTGTAACAAAATCATCAACTTGATTTTATGAAAGACAGTTCAAGCTTTGCTGAGATCATTTTCTGCCATTGTTATTTTTCTTCTCCTATTACGAACATTCTGTTACTTGTAAATATCATCTTTGATTTGATACCATACTTTTCCTTTTGAATTTTCTTTCCTTCTTTCTTTTTCTTTCCTTGAGATTTCTTCTTGAGAAGATTTTGACATGTGCTATAAACTGAATTTCAGCTTGCTGATGATTTTGTTTGGGGTATTTTTGAAAGAAATTTTACTTTGGGCTCAAAGAGGGTACAACGGAAATTTTATTGATTATTTGGGATAGAGAAACATGGCCATATATCATTTCGAGTCTTGATTACTTGATTTTCAGAGAGATTAACTCCTGCAACAAATTTCAGTGACTTTCAACACTTATCACTTTTTCATTTTCTTTCCTTTTATTGTCCTATCTTTTGCTTAGATTTCCCTTGGCAGGCTTTCAATCTAACAGACTCTTTATTATTTTTATTATTTTCGAATGCCTTTGAAGAGAGGAGATTGAAATTATCCGTATGAAATCTTCACCTGATTGCCCCATTGTGATGTTTTATTCATAACTTTGATAAGCGACACTAGGGATTACTGAGACAAATCCTTTCTCTTTTAGTCTGGGTACAAGAAGGCTCAAAGAGGTTTTTAAGACATGCATGCAAATATGTTTCGTCTGATAAAGGTCAATTAATTCCTCTTTCCTTGCCAAACTTTAAAACCATGCCAAAACCCTTTTTATTATTTTTATTTTATTTTGTTGTTCAGTAAATTCAATGATCCCATAAACATGATTTATTGAGCAATTTTTTCTTTCTTTTTTTTTATTTATTCCGTGACATCCTTTAGAATTCGAGAAGTCGTGTAGTCAACCCGTGCTGTATACTTTTTCTTTACTTCAACAAGAATATATAAGTGAGAATTCAAAGCAAATTTTATTTCATCAAAAGAAATATACAGATACAATTCCAATATCATTCCATGTTTCCAAATATTACATTCGTCAAATTATGGAATCACATTATGCATAGAATTTTTAAACTGTGTCAGAGTTGACTGGCAATGGTAACTCTTCCCCATCCATCCTTGTGAGAATTAGTGCCCCTCCAGAGAAAGCTTTCTTTACCACATATGGACCTTCATAGTTAGGCATCCATTTACCGCGATGATCCTTCTGAACTGATATGATCTTTTTAACCACCAGATCTGCTTCGTGAAATTCTCGTGGGCGAACTTTCTTATCAAATGCCTTTTTCATTCTTTTTTGGTATAACTGTCCATGACACACAGCGGCTAACCTCTTCTCTTCAATAAGATTGAGTTGGTCATACCTTGCTTTCACCCATTCAGCTTCTTCCAACTTAGTCTCCATTAATACTCTGCGAGAAGGAATTTCGACTTCAAATGGTAATACTGCTTCCATTCCGTAAACCAATGAGAAAGGAGTTGCTCCTGTTGATGTTCTCACTGATGTCCGATAGCCATGAAGAGCAAATGGCAACATTTCATGCCAATCTTTATAAGTTACTACCATTTTTTGAATTATTTTCTTTATATTTTTGTTAGCCGCCTCAACCGCTCCGTTCATCTTGGGACGATAAGGGGAAGAATTGTGATGCTTGATCTTAAACTCTTCACAAAGCTCATTCATCATTTGGTTATTCAAGTTAATGGCATTATCAGTGATGATTCTTTCAGGAATTCCATATCTGCAAATCAGCTCTTTCCTTATGAATTTTGTCACCACCTTTCTAGTCACGTTTGAGTACGAAGCAGCCTCAACCCATTTTGTGAAGTAGTCAATGGCCACTAATATAAAGCGGTGTCCATTCGATGCCTTTGGTTCAATAGCTCCAATAACATCTATGCCCCACATGGAGAAAGGCCATGGTGCAGATAAAACATTCAATGCAGTAGGTGACACATTAATGTTATCAGCATATATTTGACATTTCTGACACTTTCTCACATGTTTACAACAATCATTTTCCATTGTCATCCAAAAGTATCCAGCTCTGAGAATCTTTCTAGCCATAGAATGACCATTCATATGAGTTCCGAAGGTTCCTTCATGTATTTCTTGCAATATTAGCTCAGCCTCTTTAGCATCCACACAACGGAGAAGCATCATGTCATGATTCCGTTTATATAGTACATCACCATCCAAGATGAAACTAAAGGCTAATCTTCTTAACATTCTTTTATCATTCTCTGAAGCTGAGTCTGGATATTCTCGACTCTGGAGGTATCGCTTTATGTCAAAGTACCATGGCTTGCCATCTACTTCTTCTTCAATGAAATTACAGTATACCGGACTCTCATAACTTTGCATTTTAATCAACGGCAGATCTTCTTCTTGACTAACCTCAAACATGGATGACAAAGTGGCTAGAGCGTCAGATAACTGATTATCATCTCTCAAAATGTGATGAAACTCTATTTGTTCAAAATGCTCAATCAATCCCTTGATATATGCTTTATAAGGAATCAATTTGTGATCTCGAGTTTCCCATTCTCCTTTTACTTGATGAATAACCAATGCTGAATCACCATATACATTTAAGCGCTCTAGTTTCAATTCTATGGCTGCTCGAATCCCCATAACACAAGCCTCATATTCTGCTATATTATTTGTGCAATCAAAACATAATCTTGCGGTCATTGGTATATATTTTTTTCCTGTGTATACACCATTGGTATCTCTACAGACTTCCAGTTGCCAATCTGCTCATCCGGAAGGCAAGGGTGTACAAAATTTGAGCCTCCATCCTCCAGCTCCTGTTCAATTGCGGCCACCTGATCAAGATTGATCCACCCAGCACTATAAAAGCTCTGATTCAGGCTGCATAGAGGAATTTCATTCTTTTTTGGTTCTCTTCCCTCTATTCTAGCCTGTCTTCTTTCTTTCATTTCTTCAACTCTTCTCCTCCGATCTGCTTGGGTAGGTTTATACCCCAAACCATACCTTCCTCTATTCTCAACCAGCTCCAGTGGCTTTACAGACCCATCATTATTTTTGCCCAAGCAATTGCCATATTTGTACCCCTTCTCCATCATGGTTCTAGCCACCATCAGTGATGCACTAGACAAGTGTGGATTCACCCTAAAAGGTTCTATATAAGCCGTGCTGACAATCTCCAGAGCTTGAAAAGAGGTTTCAAGAGCTTCCTCCGCGGCTTCAATATAGGGAGTAGGCGTAAGCCCAGATACCAGCAAGTCCTCCTCTCCAGAAACTATGATCAATTTGTCATCAATTATAAACTTCAGTTTCTGATGTAAATTTGAAGGTACTACTCCAGCTGTGTGTATCCAAGGCCTACCCAGCAAGCAACTGTAGGCTGGTGATATGTCCATAACTTGGAATACAACCTGAAAAGTGCATGGTCCAACTTGGACTGGTAACTCTACTTCTCCCACAACTTCCCTCTTACTCCCATCAAAAGCTCTGACCACCATAGTGCTAGGGCGCAAATGAATCCCCTCGGTTGGCAACTTGTTTAGGGTGGTTTTCGGCATCACATTCAATAATGAACCATTATCGATCAATACTCGTGAGATGAAATGATTCATGCATTTAACTGAGATGTGAAGAGCTTTATTATGCCCTCTACCTTCTGAAGGTAATTCTTCCTCAGTAAAAGTCAAATAATTGTTAGCAGTAATGTGACTAACAATTCCTTCGAATTTATTCAAGGAAATTTCCTGATCAACGTGGGCCCCGCTCAGAATCTTCATTAGCAATTTTCGATGAGAATCAGAATGCATCAACAGCTCCAACAACGATACCTTTGCAGGCATCCGGTTCAATTGATCAACTACTTTGTACTTGCTTTGTTGGATGAACTTTAAGAACTCATATGCATCCTCATCGGTAACCTCCTTTCTTTCTTTCAGCTCGGGCTCTGGGTTTTCTTGCACAGCTTTCCCTTTTAACAACGCCTTTGCCTTTTCTGCAGCAATTTCTTCTCTTATTTTTTCAAGGCTTTTCTCACCTCTCAGCACAGGTGGAGTAAACAAACGACCACTCCTAGTCATGCCCCCAATTCCAGATATATTGTCAATAGCATCTTTGCCCGATTCAACAAATTCATCTTTCTGTTCCTCTTGGATGATACTGACACAATACTTCCAAGGAACAGCTTTATCATTCTTGTATGGGAAAGCAGCGGGTGTCTGAATCACCAAGGGTTGCCTTCCTCTTAGCATGGAATTGGTAGGCCTAGTAAATTGAATCACCAACGGTTTAGGCCTTTGCGGAACCCATTCTTCACCAGCAAATACTTCCTCTTCTTTCCTTTGATGGGTAACTTGTAAATATGTCTATCTATCAAGTCTTGCACAAAATTTTTGAATTCAGCACACTCATCAATAGAATGCTCGATGCTAGCATGGAAACCACATTTATTTTCCGGCCTATGTTCATATGAGAATAAACCAGCATGGCAAATCGCTTTGAAAACCTCATTCATAGGTTTTTTCATTTCATTTACACATCTAACCAGACTTGGTTCTTCTTCATCCATTACAGCATTAACCGTGGCATTCGAGTGACCAAACAAAGGGTTTTTGTCCACACTTGGCTTTTGTTCCTGGAAAGTGAGCCACCCAGAATCAATCAAGGACTGCACTTTGAACTTGAGAGCACGACAGTTTTCGGTGGAATGACCTACTTCTCCGCTATGGTATTCACACTTGGCATTTGCATCGTAATATCTAGGGTATGGTGGTTGTAGTATTTTTGCTGGGCATATAGCCACTAGTGCATTCTTAACCAAGTCAGGTAGTAACTCTGCATAAGTCATTGGCAAAGGAGTGAACTTCATCGCCCTCTCTCCTGGATTACTCCTTTGACCAAAGTTTTGATTGGGTGCCTGATTATGATTCTGAACCCCTGGATTGAAGGTCTCAGTGCTTTTCTTAAACAAGCTTTGCAGCTGCATTCTAATGGGAGCCATGTCCATATTGTATTTGTACTGCTTTATGAAAGCATTGACCAAATCTTTCCATGTCTGTATTTTAACTGATTCCAAATGCATGTACCAGTTTAAAGCTGTCCCAGTAAGACTCTCCTGAAAGAAATGCATCAATAACTTCTCATCATGAGCATGAGCAGCCATTTTCCTGCAGTACATGACTAGATGGCTTTTTGGGCAAGTAGCTCCCCTATACTTCTCAAATTCTAGCACCTTAAACTTTGGGGGTATCACCACATCTGGTACCAAACATAACCCAGCAGCATCTCCGAACTCGCAAACACTGGCTCCTTCAATCATCCGAAGCCTCTCCTCTAATATTTCCAGCTTGCTTTTCGTCATACCAGCATTAAACATCATACTTTGAATGCCTTCATTCACATTATTCTTCATTACAGATGCTTCTCCAGCATGAACTTGCAGAACCCGTGGTTGACCTTTGGGATTATCAATTATCACTTTCTCCATATGACTAGCAAGTGGCATTTGAGTAGCTTCAGGTTGACCTTTGGGGTTAGCAGCACTACCCATTGGCACATCTCCTTATTCTTCATACTCTTCATATTCAGGCTTATAATCCAAAGGCATACCATATGGACAAGATTCACGAGTGTTTCTATTCCCCCCATTAGGGTTACAGTGTTGAAGTAAAGGGGGACGTGAAGACTGAGCCTCTTCGTTGCGGACAGTAATCGCATCTTTTAAAGCCACCATCATTTCGAACATCTGACCCATCTGAGCTTTCAGCTGGTCAATGTCAGCTTTCATGCTCTCTTGCACTTCACTGTCCATTCTTTTGCTGTTGGCACGAGTTCTGTAGCGATGACACGGAATATTTGCCGTCTTTATATGTTTCACTGTTTTTATTATGAGAAAATTAAATAAAAATTCGAAGTGAATGCTATGAAAAAAAATAAGAATGATATGCACGTTGTTTAAACAATAATTGTAAAAATTGTGCACACATCCATGGAAATTGAACCTGTATTTGTATTGATAGGGAAAAAGACTGTCTGATATCGTAAAACAATGTATTGAACCAGTATGAAACAAAATCAATCTCTAGAACGAGCAATTATAACTTTCATATGCTCGACTAAATATTTACAATGATTAAGAAAAGTCTGAACAGAATCCGGGAAGTGAAAGAACATCAAAGATAAGTCTGCCTCTCCCAGCATCCTAGGCACATCTTCAATGGCTCCATTGGCTAAAGCAGCCAACTGTGAGAAACACGTCTTCCAATGAATAATGTCTCGTTCCTGATCCGCAATGTGGTTCTCCAGTTGGGTCATCATTATCTGGTGCCTCTCTTCGGCCTCCAGCTTCTGCCACTGCTCCTCTTTCAGCTTCTCTTCATATTCTAACATGATTTCCTTCATTCGTGGTTCTGTGCTATGGAACCTGTCCTGTAAGTCATATAATTCTTCCATAATCTTTTGTTTGTCTTGTCTGGTCTCCTAGCGCTCAGCATGCATAGTCGCTTCCCATTCTCTAGCTCTCCTAGTCAATTCAGCCTTAGTAGCAGTTAACTCCTGGGTTATCCCCATAATGCATTCCTTATCAACTTTCTGCTTCTTTATCAACCTTTCATTGTCTACCTTAACATTCAAATATTCATGCTGAAGGCTCTGCATGTCATTATTCAGCACATCATTCTTCCTCTTCAGCTGCTCGATTTCTTCTTTTAGTTTCTGAACTTCTTCAGATCTTGTGTCAAGTGTAGGCTCCTTAAGCACAGGTTCTCCCAAAGGCTCCTGATCTGTCAATTTATAAGGCAACTTGACTTCTCTTATTCTGTCTAGTAGCCACTGCTGATATGGGATTTCTTTGTTAATTGACCATGATCTAGTGTCCTTTTCCGCACATAATATATTCTTCCAAGCATTGCGGATCTAACGTAAAGTGTCATTCACAAATCCATCCTGATAATAACACACAAATGGTACTAAGACATCAGGTATAGGCGCTCCTTTGATTGGGTAGCCAAATTGCCTCTGAGCTAGAACTGGATTATAGCTAATGCACCCTCTTATTCCTATAAGAGGCACATTAGGGAAGCCCTCACAACTATATATGAGCTTCGACCTTTGCTGCCATGACGGTTGCCATATGATCTTCTTTTGATTTAGACCAGCAATAAATAAAGCCCACTCCTTTCTTGTCCTCTTATCTAGCTTCTTACGGGTCACAAGCTCTATCGGGCATCTGACTCCAAGAATATTATCGCCTATGCCAGACATCAACCAGACATACAGAAGATGCACCGAGCAAATCATCTTTCTCACATTCCTTTCATAGCACAATCTAGTGCTAGGTAAGTGTCAGCTAACACTGCTGTAACGGGATTCTCAAATCTGGTTCTCACAGCCACAAATATATTAATAGCAGCGTACTCCACATAATCATTTGAATAAGGAAACAATATGGTTCCATAGAGTATGAGAGCCAATACATCTATGAATGTCTCCCAATCTTCTTTTATGCTTAGCTGTTGGAGATGCGCTTCCAAGAATCTCTGAGAAAATCCTCTAGTGTTTCTTACAGAAATTAACCAACCCTTTAGCATATCCTGGGGGATTTTGGTGATAGATGATATAGTCAAAATAGAAGAATGCTGCTCATAGTGCCTATAAGGGATTCCCCCATCCAAAGGCAGATCCAAGATTTGCTCATATTCCTCGATGGTAGGTACCAACTGAAAGTCTTGGAATAAGAAGCACCTCATGGATGAATCATAGTACTGAGCAAGGGCAGTGACAATGTCTATCTCTATATCCAGCTCCAGCAATCCTAACAAATTCCCATACTTTCTTCTAAAGGCTGCCCTCTGAATAGATTTCAACTTCCTACTAAGCTCCCGGAGATTAGAGAAATTATTCTGTATCGGTTCACATTTTAACTTCTTTTTCAAATCAGAAGCTTCTGATCCTCTCTCAACTCCTAATCCAGGATGAACTTCCATGATCTGGTGTACAATTTTCAAAAATTTCTTTTAGAACAAAAATAATGATGCATGAAAACAACATGAATGATATGCGTTAAACACAATTCATTTCCACACTTTTCACATTCTCCATAGCAAACATTCTGTCTTGTCATGCCGGTGAGTGGTTATAGTCCATGATTTTCCTCCCTTAGTGTTCTAAACAAATCGGCAGCATAACACCTAAGGGTTCTAAGATCTTTACATGCATTCTCACAAGGTAAGTTCCCTAATCCCTAAAGGTATAAAGGTCACCAGAGCTATGGCCCTCATTATCATCTTATCCAAAGCTGTCGTTAAACAACTAGCTTATGAACAGACAATAAGAGAACAGACTCTGGCTGGGATTCTCATGAAAACCAGAGTAGGAAGTACATCCATTCCAGTATCACTGAATCCCTCTAATTCTATGCTTTTTTTCAGATCCGGGGTTTTAGGATCCCACTCAAGAAATATGCATGAAGAGTGTGTGTGTGAAGGGAGTAAAACCTGTACCCAACCTCCCACCTGCAAAACAACCAGAAAAGTCCCAGGCAGATATAACAGATAAAACATGTCTTCTACCCTATGGTTCAATATTTCAGCAACAACAATAAAACAAATAGAACAAATCATAACAAAGAAAATAAAACAAGTAATACAAAAAGAAAGGGAAATACAAACATTCATAAAACCACATTTTTTTCACTCATTCAATTAAATGGCCTGACTCTCAAAATTCTCCCCACTGTAGTTGTCATCTGTCGCTACCAGAATCACAATGGGAGACGACGATCCAAAAAAGTATAGGAAAAATTGTGAAAATAAAGAGATGGAGTCGCCACCATAGTTATTTATGGAAAACTATGGAAAAACCACGAAAAAGGAAAAGGAAATGGTCTATGAATCAGAAAAGAGTTCGGGAGTCGGTTACTCGTGGTGAAGGTATTAGCACCCCCACAGCGCCTGTCCTAAGACAGTACCTTAAATCAAATTAGCAAAATCAAATGTGGTTTACTAAATGTTTATTTTCCCAAAAGCAAAAGATAAATAATAACAAAATAAAAATTTTCATATTAAAGGACCCGACAAGGATTGACCTTGCTCCTACGTATCGACATCCATAGGGATGAAGAATCAGGGATTACGTAGTTCTAAAAGACAGTTGAGTTGTTTTGAGAATTTGACATTATTATTTTTTTAAACTTTATATATTTTATTATTTTTGAAAATTGAATTTCATTTCAGAATATCATAGACGTGTGCGACCTTTTGATAATCCAAATTAAAATTAAAACTCCTTAAATTAAGTTTCGCATGACGTGTGCGGTCATTTAGAACTTAAATTAAGAATTATTATTATTTTATTATTTTTAAAAGGGAATGACGCGAATGGTCATTTGGAACTTAAGAATTTTATTTTATTTTATTTTTTAAAAGAGAATCTCGCATGACGCGAATGGTCATTTGGAATTAAAACAAATTTTATTTGAGAAATAAGTTTTAAAGGAAATAACCCCATGTTAAAATCCTAAAGCTTTTAGACGAAATTAGGGGCAATTTTGTATTTCAGAATATTAGTATGCTCAGTTATTAATTAATGGGGTGCAGCAAGTAATTCCAATAATAAGAGAATCCACTTAACTACTGAGGGTATTTTGGGTATGGTAAGAATGGGGGTGCAGCGTAAACATGGGGGTGCAGTGAGTAATCCTCACTAAAAAAAAACTTATAGCTGGGGCAGTTTTGGAATTGTTGAGAGTGAGGGGTGCAAGCGCAAATATGGGGTGCAGGTGGCAAGTCTCACCCAACTGATAGCAAGGGTAATTTGGGGATTGAGGGATGTTAAGGTGCAGGCTAGAATATAGGGGGTGCATAAAATACATTCCACTCAACTGATGACAAGGGTAATTTGGGGATTGAGGGGTGTTAAGGTGCAGGCTAGAATACAGGGGGTGCAAAAAATACATTCCACCCAACTGATGACATGGGTAATTTGGGGATTGAGGGGTGTTAGGGTGCAGGCTAGAATACAGGAGGTGCAGGAAGCACCCCCACTAACCCATTAGGGTTAGCAGCGCACGTGTGGCGCCTTGAGGGGTACTAGTGAGGCATGGTGGAGGCAGAATTTGGGTGCTGTTCTTGGAGGCACAGTGCAGGCAAAAGGTGGTGGCGACCGTGAGTGCGACAATGATGGTGAGGCAAAAAGGCTGGTTCAGTATAGTAATGGGCACCTTCGCTGTCATGATTTGTGCGTTGTACTGCTCACCATTTTCATTATCTTGGAACTTCCACGACAGCCTCATAGTGAGTGGTAGGGAGGCTCACGGTTAGGATAGTGGTTCACGGTGTAAGGGGGGTGGTTTCTTTGACTGTTGCGGAGGCAAGGTGACGAGGAAGCGATAGAGGAAGATGCTGATTCGGAAAACCAGCACTAATAGGTATTTAAATCCATTTTTGGGAGAATGTAACAGAGAATTCAAGGTGGCCTGGTTGGTCTAGGCGCCAGTTTCAGGTATACCCAGGGTATGGGTTCGAATCTTGGTGGCTCCCTCAGCAACACCAGCCTCTCTTCTCGAGGATTACCTTCCGTTGCCAAACTTTCCAACTTCTTCCTTTTCCAAAAACTTAATCCCCTCTTTTCTCGAGGATCACCTTCCGCTGCCAAACTTTCCAACTTCTTCCTCTTCCAAAAACTTAGCCACTTTTTTACCACCTTTTAACTAATTGCCGTTTTCTCCTCTCTCTCTCATGTGCCAACCAAATTTCTATTCTTCCACTAAACCAAAACTCTCCATTCATAGCCTGCCACGTGGCCCAAAAAGCTCTCCACTCCTAGCTTGCCACATGGCAAGCAATTTTATTTATTATTTTTTAATTCTTTAATTAGTTTCTTTTAAAAAAAACAATTAACCTTTAATTCTTTAAAAATTCAATTATTATTATTTTTCTTAAAACATTTCTTTTATTTTACCAAGAAACTTCAATTAATTTAATTTAAAAACAATTTTTTTATTTCTTTTTTTTGTGATTAAAGCATCTACAAAAATTGAAATTAATTATTAATAAAAATTTTATTGGTATATTTTACCCGGACAAAATCGGGTATTAACACTTTCAATCAACTATTTCACAAAATATCCAAACTACCACAATATGGAAACCAAAATCAAGTTACAAAAATTAAGTAGCAACGTCTAGTTAGAGTTCTTAATTGAAATCTAGTACACGACTTAGTGCAAAACCAAAATGATGTTAATGTTGCACATATGTTTAACAATTGAAAAAGTATTCAACTTTTTAATCCAAGTGTACAATGTGAAAAATCAACCACCAAAAATATTGAAAGTGTTTGCCTAAACTAAATATTTACACATGACAACACCTTATGAATTAGTTCAAGATTTACAATATAGTAACTATATTGACTACCATGACATAAGAAAACTTGATAAAAAAATGTGTATTAGTTCATTTCAATCATAATTATGTTATATCAATTTCATGTATTTTTTCTTATTCCACCTTTAATTATCAAGTAAATTACATTTTAATTAATCATTACTAAGCATTCAAATTTTCTTTATTAAATACCAAAGATATTTTTCTCCATATAACTTTTTTCTCATATAATATTACATAAATTTGCTATTATAGTTTAGTAAATTATAAAATAAATTTTTAATTAAAAAACCCATTCAAATAATGAATTATTTCTTAATTTAACATTTTAAAATTATAATTTTAACCCTACAGTCATTATTTATCATTTTCAACTTTTATCACCAAATTTATAAAATCAAATAAATTTTTTAATAATCATTTCAAACATTCTTAAAACTTCTTTTAAAATCTCTTAGGGTAAAAAAAATTGATTATGATCGTAGACATAACCAAAAAACTTAATAAACTTTTATTTCAAATTTTTTATACCACAAATATTTATTTTATTTAAATCACTATATTTCTTTTTTTTTTTTTTGCAAAAGCCCAAAATTATAATTATATTTTTTGTTATCAATTTTTTTTAGCAAAACCAATAATCACAGTTTAATTCAAATTATATTACAAAATCAAATTTTATTTGGCTTTAAATAATTTTTTCACTATTTTCCTTCTCTAAAAATAATTAAAATTTATTCTCAATATTTTTAAATAATTATTTCAATTTAATTTTATTTAATGTCTTTTTTATTTTTCTTATTTGTTTTTTTTTTCTCCTCTCCTCTTGATAAAAACTAAAAATCCATCAAAATTCGGTTCTTGTTGAATTTGAGTGAAATTTCTAATATTGGAAATGCAAAACACAATGTAAAAGGGTTAATAAAGTGGTGTTATTTCATTTAGATATTTTTTTTCAAAAGGATATTATTTTTTAAAGAATGACGTTGACAAGCTCAATTGATGTTTTGAAGAAAATATCTTTGTAAGTTTTATAATAAGACATGAAAGGAGAAAATAAAATAATTCTAAATTGACTTATTAAAGAAAATTATCTCATTGGACTGGCAGGATGAAAACTAAAATAGTGAAGATACATATAAGGTAAAGGGTTCAGATGCAACATATTAGCCAATAGCTGAAAACTCTGTAGTGATGTCCAAAAATTGTGGTGAAGTTATGTCAGCGCTGCATTCAAGGTATGCAACACACTCGTAGTAAATTCATCAAAAGATATTCACACATGAAAATAAGTAAAAGGACATACATATATAAAATGAATCAATGTCGTGATCCTCTCACCAATGACATACATTGTCTAAGGGTATACAATGTTACCTCGCCTTTTATAACACTCTTGATAAGCATAAACACAGTTGTTCCTATTGAGCCTGAAGGCCTAGAATAATAAAAGTTCTTGCGGAGCCTTGAGGCTGAGAACAAAACTTCGAGGTGTCAACTACCCTGGTCTCTCTCTCCCTGGTCTTCTCAGAAGTACACTCTCAGTTACCAGAAGTATATCGTATAACGCGTTAAGGCAGATTTTTCCCAAAAGTCCCTTGACCATGTTCGCCATTACCTATTTATACTGTTATGCCCAGCCCGTCGGGAAGACGTACAGCCTTTTGGCTCTCAGGAATATGATAATTGCGCTGCGCTGTGTCAGAGGGGGGACGTGTAGTCTTCCTTGCGCGGGGCTGCTGTTCTGCACAATGTCAGAGGGAAGACTGCAGTCTCTGACATTGAGAAGGCGTGTGATCTCTCATTTGTCAGGTACCGCAAGCGCCGTTTATTGGGATTTGCTCCTTTGTCAGATGTAAGGTGTCTGTTTCTAATACAAAGAAGACATTGATTCGTGGGCATTGGTTTGGGGACTTCTCAGCCCGGTACTTCTCAGCCGCCCTTTAAGCTTGGGCACTTGCCAACCTGAATTCTTTGAGGACTTCTCGGCCTGGTACTTCTCGGCCTTTCCTGTAGATTTGGGCGCTTGTCAGCCTGATTTCTTTGGGGATTTCTCGGCCTGGTACTTCTCGGCCTCTCCTGTAGATTTGGGCACTTGTCAGCCTGATTTCTTTGAGGACTTCTCGGCCTGGTACTCCTCGGCCTAAGTACTTGTCAATGGCCATACGGTACACAAGCCCCCCAAGCTTGAGTAGTTGTTGAAGTACGAAGAGCTTCATAAGCAGTGTTGTCGGTCTCATTCTTTGGCGGTCCTATATCTTAACATGTAAGTTGTTGGCCATACTCACTTTGATGATCGTATAGTATACGGTCTTCCCTGCTCTCGAGGTTTCACTATTACAATGGTTTCCGCCCGTTGAAAATTGTTAGCCCTGTTGACTATAGGGGATTTGCACCGTCTTCTACTTGGTGCGGCATCTTTCTCCTTCTTTAGGTTAAGTGTGACTTTTGGGCCTTGGGCCTTCTCTTGATGGGACTGATGTGTTACAGCCCTCGAGATCTATAAGATCAAAGGGTTGGAAGGTGAGGGGTCATTGATCCCTTTCCCAGCATTCTCTATAAGTGTGGGTTCTGGAGTTCACTTTGGCATTTCTCAGTGTTTTCTTCCATCGAGGTCCGATATCTTTTCTCATCCAGGAGCTTGTGTGTGTTGTTGTCTCTTCGGCTTCAAGGTAATCATGTCCTCTTCGTCCTCGTCTTCTACTTCTCGGTCTTTTTCCACTTCCTGGTCTTCTGCTACTTCCCAGTCTTCTTCTTTTTCTAGACATTCCTCTGGTATGCCTGAAGGGTTGGTTGGTTCTCCCAAGGATTCCCCACCTTCAGGTGTCTTAGTAGTGAGGGATACTGATGTGGTCGAGGAGTCCTCGGGAAATACCACATTCAGTGACCCGCCACTTAGGTCTGGGTATGATTGGGTGAGTGATCTGGTCCTGAGGCAGTCTTCCAAGTATCGCTGGTCTTCGTCTTTAGAATACTTCATAGCGAGTGTTCCCATGGTGGTTCCTGAGGTCGAGAGGGGTTTTGTGTCAATGGAGAAGTGTTCGGTCAGTGACCGGGTTTGTTATGGCCGAGAGGAAGGTGAACCTGATTTTTTCTTCATGTACTCGGCCTTCTTTATTGACGTCCACGTTCGCCTTCCTCTTGATGAGTTCACCATGGGGGTGTTGTGTATTCTGAACGTCACCCCTACTCAATTACACCCTAACTCCTGGGGTTATCTCCAGTGTTTCCGGCTTCTTTGTGAGATGTTCGGTCTCGTCCCTTCTCCCTAATCATTCCTTCATTATTACAGTGCTCGGCCTAGTGACCCTGTTCGTTGGGTGTCATTGTTTAGTCAACCCGGGGGTGCCTTGTTTGCTCCCTACACTGTTTCTTATAAGAATTTCAAAACTGGGTTCTTCCGTGTTGTGATAGAGCCGACAAGGCGTCAGCACTTCTATTATGGTGATGTTCCCAAGTTTCCCCTTCATTGGACACCTAATTCTGTGCACTACTTATACTGGCCTAGGTCATCAATGACCGATGAGGACCAGATAATATTCAGTCTTTTTGATAGGCTTCCGAGGAGGTTACCTACCCGGAAAATTCTCAAGCTTTATCTTTGCTCCCAGCGCTGGGTCGATCTGAGTGGTATGTGTGTTCTTGCATTTTTGTATGGTTCTCGGTCAATGTTAACTTAAATAAACTGTTCATCTTGTTGGCAGGTATCATGGCTCAAGCAGGTGTATCTGACATACTCACCAAGCTGCGCTTGGAGAAGGCTCAACGCGCGCGAGAGGCTGCTAAGGGTGCCTCCTCCAGTGCTGTTAAGGTCTCGGCTTCTATCCAACAGGTCCCTCCTATTGACCTTGTTCCCCCTCCGGTCGAGAAAAAACAGAGGAAGAGAAAGAGCAGGTCCAAGGAGAGGCGTCAGGATGCCCTTGAGCGTACTCCCAAGAGGGCTAAGACTCTTGGTGGGGGTGCTGGCAGCAGTGGGGGTCATGCTTTGGTCTCCCATGATCTCGAATTCCATAAGGGTGTAAACGTTGCCCTTACTCATACCGAGAACGATGTCCTGTTATCGTGCTTCAAGGGATGAGACTTCATGACTGACTTGCTGGAGCTCCAAGCACGAGCCATGGCTGCTGTTCGCCTTTTAGCTCACGAGCGTTCTCAAGGGTCGGCCAAAGAGCTTGAAGATTTGAAGTCAAAGTTGGCTGAGTCCCGAGGTTCGTTGAAGAAGGTGTTGGAGGCGAAGTTTGCCCTTTAAGATCAAGTGACTAAGTTGACATCTGAGCTTTCGGCCTCAAAGTCCAATAGCTCTAAGCTGGAAGCACGATGTGGGGAGCTGGAAAGGAAGGAGGAGGAGTTGACGGCCAAATTGTCTAGACAACATGAAGAGCTTCACGGTGTCATTCAGGATCGTGATAATACCTTGCTGATGAAGGACGGAAATATTGCTAGGCTTGAGCAAGAAGTGGTTGTCCTTAAGGATTACGTTTTAAATGTTGCGGAGGAAGGGTTTAATCAAGCTGTTCGGCAAGTTGTCCTGTTGTATGGGGTGCCTGCTGATAGCAACAAGTTTGATGTCGGGAAGGAAGTTTATGAAGGTCAGCTTATTCCTATTGAAGACATGCCTGATAAGGGAGCAGGCGGGGTTGACGAGGAAGGGGAAGTTGGTGAGAGCGAGGAGGATGCCCCAGGGGATGAAGGTGAAGGCGAAGAGGGCACTTCTGAAGCAGGGATGGAGGAAGTGGAGGATGCTGAGGGGAGGGTTTCTGAGGCCGAGGAGGCCGAATAGTTTGCTTATCAAGTAGTTGTTAACTTATCTTTGTAAATGGCTAGATTCACAACTATACTAGTGTTGTGATATTTTGTTTCTTGTATTTTTTTTTTGTCTCATCAATGTATAAAAGATGTTCGGTATATTTGTTGGCCATATTCTTTCTATCTCTCTTGTTTTTTAAGCCCTATAAGCATATATACTTATAATGTTTATCTGATTTTTGGATTGAGATCGATAAGTTCTCGGTCCTGTTATTAATTTTGTTTGGGCTTTCTTACTTCAGCCTCAAGTTCTCGGTCCTGTTTACCAATCGCTTTTGATTGGGCTTTGTGAGTTGAGGCCAAGATGTTCTCGGTCTTGTCCTAATCGCTTTTGATTGGGTTTTACAAGTCGAGGCCGAGACGTTCTCGGTCCTCCCACCAATCGCTCTTGATTGGTTTTATAAGTTGAGGCCGAGACGTTCTCGGTTCTGTTACCAATCGCTCTTGATTGGGTTTTATAAGTTGAGGCCGAGATGTTCTCGGTCTTGTCCCTAATCGCTTTTGATTGGGTTTTATAAGTCAAGGCCGAGAAGTTCTCGGTCTGTCACCAATCGCTCTTGATTGGTTTTATAAGTTGAGGCCGAGACGTTCTCGGTTCTGTTACCAATCGCTCTTGATTGGGTTTTATAAGTCGAGGCCAAGACGTTCTCGGTCCTGTCACCAATCGCTCTTGATTGGGTTTTATAAGTCGAGGCCGAGAAGTTCTCGGTCCTGTCACCAATCGCTCTTGATTGGTTTTATAAGTTGAGGCCGAGATGTTCTCGGTCTTGTCCCTAATCGCTTTTGATTGGGTTTTATAAGTCGAGGCCGAGAAGTTCTCGGTCCTGTTACCAATCGCTCTTGATTGGGTTTTATAAGTTGAGGTCGAGATGTTCTCGGTTTTGTCCCTAATCGCTTTTGATTGGGTTTTATAAGTCGAGGCCGAGAAGTTCTCGGTCCTGTTACCAATCGCTCTTGATTGGGTTTTATAAGTTGAGGCCGAGATGTTCTCGGTCTTGTCCCTAATCGCTTTTGATTGGGTTTTATAAGTCGAGGCCGAGAAGTTCTCGGTCCTGTTACCAATTACTTTTGATTGGGTTTTGTGACAGCATTATTAAGTATGACTACAGTTTGCAAAATAACTGAATGATTTCATTAAAGTAGAGCCTCGTTAAAACCTTCTCAGCCAAAACCCTCCTTAGAGAAAAAAGACTGATGTAGGAAAGAGTGCCCTATTACATTGCGATAAGACAAGAAAGCATAAACTACAACGGAATTTGAGATGGACATAAAAGCATGAGTTAACTAAAATAGAATTTGAGGTGGGACGCGTTCCATGTTCTTGGTATTCCTTTCCCAGATAAGTGCTCTAGGCGATATCCCCCATTTCCTGCTACTTCTCGGACCCTAAAAGGTCCCTCCCAGTTGGCGGAGAACTTGCCTTCTCCCTATCTTGCTTCACTCCTTATCCTCTAAACTAAGTCCCTTGCGTGGAAACTTCTTGGCTTGACCTTAGAGTTATATTTCCTTTCAGCCTTTCTTTTTCTTGTCTCTTCTCTTACTCGCGCCTTGTCCCTCAGTTCCCAAGCTCCACTAGTAACATGGCGTCAGAGCCATAAGTGAGGCTGAAGGGGGTCTCCTTGGTTGAGGACTGTGGGGTACACCGATATGACTCTAAGAAAGATGAGGGCTTACTTCTAGAATCACCCGGTAATTGTCAAAACTGATTACCCTATCAGGAAAGTGCTAACGAAGCCTGATCTTGCGGGGAGAAGGATAGGATGGTCAGTAGAACTGTCGGAATTTGGAATCACCTACGAGCCGCGAGGGGCTATTCGATCTCAGTGACTGGCCGATTTCTTAGTGGAGTTAAGTCCATAACCTACAAGTCTCAACACCCAATGGATCATCTATGTTGATGGGTCCTCAAACACCAAAGGAAGTGGAGCCGGAATCATCTTGGAGGGGACAGCGGGACTCACAATCGAGCAATCGCTAAGGTTTGACTTCAAAACTACCAATAATCAAGCTGAATATGAGGCCATAATTGCAGGATTAAGTTAGGCCAAAGAAATGGGAGCAGAGGAGATACAGTGTAGGAGCGATTCGAAGCTAACTGTCGGTCACTTGACCGGTGAATTCCAAGTCAAAGATCACATGATGATGCAATATTACCAGAAAGTATTGAATCTCCTGGTCTTACAGTGTTCCCCTCAAGCCTCTCAGCGTCTTGCAGTGTTCGGCTCACGAAATACACTGGTTTCTGTTCCTGGTCGGCCTCTTGGACAAGCACCGAGCTGATCGCTTCTTCAGAGATAGACAAATACACAATGATTGCTTGGCCGTATATTGGCTTTTGTACCACTAGGGCGTTGCCATGAATTGCTTGAGCTGTGTGAAGAGCTCTTCGCACTCTTCGTCCCATTCAAACTTCCTTCTTTTCTTGAGTAGTCGGATGATGGGTCCTGTCTTCTCGGCCAATCTTGGAATGAATCGCACCATGGCCGTCAACTTTCCCACCAGCTTCTGGATTTCTTTGACATTCTTTGGACTCCTCATCTCCACTATGGCCCGACATTTGTCCGGATTTGCTTCTATTTCTCGGTGTGTAAGCATGAATCCCAGAAACTTTCCTCCTGCCACGCGGAATACGCACTTTTCAGGATTCAGCCTCATATTATACTTTCGCAGTGCCTCGAGGACCTCGACTAGATCGTCCTTGTGCTGTTCACAGGAATCAGACTTTACTACGATGTCGTCCACATACACCTCGACATTTCTCCCAATCAATCCTTGAAACACTTTGTCCATGAGTCGTTGATACGTGGCGCCTGCGTTCTTTAAGTCGAATGGCATGACCTCGTAGTAAAAATTCGCTTCTTCCGTCATGAAGGCAGTTTTCTCTCTGTCTCTAGAATGCATTCTGATCTGGTTATAGCCAGAGTATGCGTCCAGGAAACTTAATATCTTGTGCCCTGCAGCCCCATCAACTAGTCTGTCAATAATCGGCAATGGATATGCGTCTTTCGGGCAAGCCTTGTTGAGGTCCGTGTAATCAGTACACATTCTCCACTTGCCATTAGCCTTTTTTACCATCACAACGTTGGCAAGCCAAGTAGTGTACTTGGCCTCCTTGATGAAGTTTGCTACCATCAGCTTGGTTACTTCCTTCTTCGCTGCTTCTCTCTTTTCCTCCCCTTGTTTTCTCTTCTTTTGGGCTACAGGTCTCGCCTCTTTGTATACTGATAGCCGATGAGACATGATCTCAGGATCAACTCCCGGCATGTCCCCTGCTATCCATACAAACATGTCAACATTTCGGACCAGGACTTGTCTGATCATCTCGGCCTCCTTCTCTCCCAAGGAGATCCCTAGTTTTGTGCCGTGCTCTTTATCTTTCAGTTCTATCTGGATCACATCTTCCCCCGGCTCCACACGTGCGTGATCCATCCTTGGGTCTAGGTCAGTCACGTTCACGCTCTGCGTACCTTCCTCTCTTTTCGTCTTTTTCTTATACCTTTCGGCCTTATGTTTCTTGGGCTCCAACTTTAGACTGGCTGCGTAACATTCTCTTGTTTTCTTTTGGTCGTCGTGGACCGTGATGATTTCTCCTTCGGAGGACGGGAACTTCATGGCCAAGTGAATAGTGGACACAATGGCTCCAAGCTGATTCAGCGAAGGTCGGCCTAAGAGAATGTTGTAGGATGTGTTAGCATCAATGAGGAGGTAGCGAACCTTAATGACCCGTCTTTGATGCCCGGGTTCTCCAAATTTGGTGTAAATATCTATGAAAACCTCTAGTGTCCACCCGTTCCCTGGAGAATCCTATAATCTGATCGTCATATGGTTGGATCTTGGTGTCAGGGATCCCCAGCTTCTTAAACGTCTTCCAGTAAAGGATGTCGACCGAACTTCCCTGATCTACAAGGGTTTTCATCACTGCAAACTCGTCAATGGCCACAGTTATTACCATTGGGTCGCCCTGCTTGGGATCGATGGCTTTGAAGTCGCGGTCTGTGAAGGTTATGGGCGGCATGCTTCTTGCCATTCTGGTGTGCACATGGTGCATGGCTTGAACGTTCCTTAGGTGTTTCTTCCTTCTTGACACTGAAGGTCCTCCTCCAGCAAAACCTCCTACTATGGTATTGATGACCCTCCGGACTGGAGTTACTCTGCGATTTTACCACCTGGGTGACCTGGAGCGGTCAGTTCTTTGCCTCTGTCCTCCATTACGCGGGCTTCTTCTGGGGCTTCTTCCCCTCAGGCTTCTTCGTGGGGAACGGTTCGTGATTTTGTTCTGGACGAATCTTCCCAGGTGCCCGGCTTGTATCAGTTCCTCGATCTTGTCCTTTAAGGCCCAACACTCGTTAGTGTTGTGGCCGTAGTTTTGATGATACCGGCAATGTTTGCTAATGTCGGCATTCCGGGGGGTAGGCAGTTTTTGCAGAGATGGAGTGAGGTCGACACTCAATGCTTCTTCCAAAATCCGTCCCCTGTTGGAGTTGAAGGGTGTGTAGTAGGCAAAAGCGAGGAGGTTTGGGCTCCCTTTGCTTAAACTGCTGAGAGTTGTTCTTTTCTTTACCCTTACCCCTCTCCACATTTTCTCCAACCTGGGCCTGACTTCTGAATTCTCGTAGTTCCTCCAATTGCATGAACTTGGCGGCTCTGGCTCTTAACTCATCAAGATCCAGAGCCGGTTTCTTGCACAAGCTATCCGCAAACGGTCCTGGTCGTAGGGCCGTTATCAGGTGGTGCAAGGCGACATTAGGATCCAAGTTTTTGATCCTCAGAGTCAGCTTTCCGAACCTTTCCATGAAGTTTCGCAGGGATTCCCCCTTCTCTTGTCTTACATTTATCAACGGTATGGAACCAATGTGATGTGGTTTACTAGTTGCGAAGCGAGCATTGAATTTATCAACCAGCATATCAAAATCAGTGATGGAGTTGGGAGGTACGCTAGAAAACCAACTTAGCGCTGCTTCCTTTAAGGACGTGGGGAAAATTCGGCAGAAAACAGCATCATGATTGGAATAGAGACTCACTTGGGTGGAGAATATACTGATGTGCTCATCAGGATTCGTGGTACCATCGTAGGGCTCGAAAGTCAATCCCTTCCAACGGAAAGGGAGCTCGACATCCATGATTCGATCCACAAAGGGGTGACTACAGGTTCCCTTTGCACATCGGACTGCTTCTGTCTCATGCGTCACGGATGGATGCATGGATCCTCTCGCTTCGGTTTCGTTCACCACAGTCTGCCGAGTACTCTCCCGCTCCGACAGGGAGGGTTGTTGGTGGTGGAACATTTCTCTCATCTCTTCGTTCTCACGCCTTAAGGCATGAATTTCTTCTTCGTTTCTACGCCTCAAGTCATTGATTTCTTCTTCATTCCTTCGCTGCATAGCCATCATCTGCTCCTACAAGGCGGCCAACATGGCCACAGGGTCACTTCCCATGTCAACGTGTTCTGGCCTTTGGTCTTGAAGCTTACTCCGGGTTGACACCATTGGAGTTTAGTCTGCGTACCTCTCGGCCCCACGGTGGGCGCCAATTGTTCCTATTGAGCCTGAAGGCCTAGAACAATAAAAGTTCTTGCGGAGCCTTGAGGCTGAGAACAAAACTTCGAGGTGTCAACTACCCTGGTCTCTCTCTCTGGTCTTCTCAGAAGTACACTCTCAGTTACCAGAAATATATCGTATAACGCGTTAAGGCAGATTTTTCCCAAAAGTCCCTTGACCATGTTCGCCATTACCTATTTATACTGTTATACCCAGCCCGTCGGGAAGACATACAGCCTCTTGGCTCTCAGGAATACGATAATTGCGCTGCGCTGTGTCAGAGGGGAGAAGTGTAGTCTTCCTTGCGCGGGGCTGCTATTCTGCACAATGTCAGAAGGAAGACTGCAGTCTCTGACATTGAGAAGGCGTGTGATCTCTCCTTTGTCAGGTACCGCAAGCGCCGTTTATTGGGATTTGCTCCTTTGTCAGATGTAAGGTGTCTGTTTCTAATACAAAGAAGACACTGATTCGTGGGCATTGGTTTGGGGACTTCTCAGCCCGGTACTTCTCGACCGCCCTTTAAGCTTGGGCACTTGCCAACCTGAATTCTTTGAGGACTTCTCGGCCTGGTACTTCTCGGCCTTTCCTGTAGATTTGGGCGCTTGTCAGCCTGATTTCTTTGGGGACTTCTCGGCCTGGTACTTCTCGGCCTCTCCTGTAGATTTGGGCACTTGTCAGCCTGATTTCTTTGGGGACTTCTCGGCCTGGTACTCCTTGGCCTAAGTACTTGTCAATGGCCATACGGTATAACAGTCATTGTGTACAACTCAGCCATGGATGATCATATATACTTAAAAAATTAATGAGTCACATTAGGACTCACTGTTAACACCCAATTTTGTCCGGGTAGATAAATTTTATTTCAAAAAAAAGGAAAGTTTTTAATCATGTTTTAAAAAAAAATTCCGAGTTAAATAAATTTATTTGTTGTTTGAATCTAGGATTTTGTTTTATTAATTTCTCTTATTTTTAAAAAAAATATTTTCATTTTAATCTTTTTTTTTGTGCTTGAGCAAAATATAAACAAATTTGGTTTAATTTCTCACCTTAAAACATTCAAAAATATATTCCTTTTTTTTTCTCTTTTTGTAATTACTTTTATTAGATTTTTGTTATCCTTTATAAAAAATATATAAATACAAATAAAATTTGTAGGAGATTATTTCACATTTTATTTCCTAAAAAAAATAGTATTGACAAAAAATAACAAAAGACAAAAAAAAATTTCACTCTCCCTCTCTCCCAAATCCTGAAGATCCTCTTTATACTTCCATGCAAAGCTCCTACTCCTGCGACACCCCTGCAATGCTTCCACCTGCAAAATACCCCTTCCTAACAAGACTGTTCCTGTGACATTCTCTCTTACAGCTGGCGTTTCCTTAATTTAACAAAATGACTTTGACCCTCCAAAATGCCCTGTTCAGAAAAAGTTGGGTTCTCTGCAAGTCCCTGAAAAGATGAACAGGCAACGCATCCAACGGATATTTGTTGCTGAATGAAGGTACCAAAGGGGGGATTTTTGTTTTAAAAAAAAAAGGGGATTGGAGGTAGGCGAAAGGGGATTGAACCCTACTTCCTTCGAAAAAAAATCAGAACTCTGACGATCCGGAGGGAGAGGAGGCTTTTAGCTGGAGATTGGGTTGAGAGAGAACGACGGGAGAAAAGCAAGCAAGGTTTGCAGCTTACTGACCCTATTTTGGGATATCTTTGTTGGTTTTGTTTCTGGTTGCACTATACATATCTATCTCTTGCATTTACATATCCTGCATGCAACACGATATAGTTTTGTACCATGCGTTCATCAAGATCCACCAAGTGAACAACAAATATTTTCAATAATGTCAATAGTGCTTATTATTAGAGGAAAAGATTCCCAAGCTTTGGTCTTTAATCCAATCAACATTCACACTACTCACTAGTGCCAACATCTATTGCCTCCGTAAACTGTTGGTACTGCCCTCAACTTCTACTACCAAGCCTTTCTTTCCTCCACTGTTGCGACACTACTAAACCTTACACTAGATACACCACTGCCTTCACCAAGCATATACTCTCATCATTCCTCTTCTTCAA
>Ga0209700_104626_pt1 | contig 24480 bp, 21 predicted proteins | sample SiratroredBW_FD_187528 | JGI IMG/M metagenome (GOLD analysis project Ga0209700, IMG submission 187528) | Root nodule microbial communities of legume samples collected from California, USA - Siratro red BW (SPAdes) (version 2) | ecosystem: Host-associated > Plants > Roots > Nodule | place: USA...
AAAAAAATTACAAAAAAAAAAAAAACATGATATCTTGCTTAGACAGTCACGTATCATCAAATATATGTAAACTTAATTAGACCATCTAATGTGTAAAAGATTTAGAGTAACAAATGCAAGAAAAAAGAAATATTTATCTTGTAGACGGGACAAACCGTCTAATCTCATATGAACCTTTGCTAGTAAAATGTGAACGTCTCATCCTTATTTGACCAATTCCAACGAATCTTGTTCTTTGTCTCTTATCTCTTTATCTTTTGACTCTCAATTCTGGGAATATAGACTTTCTTGCCTTTATGAATAGTGAACATCCATTTTCCCAATTCCAATATTTGAGTCTTCTTGTTTGGATGTAATATATTTGCAAGAGAAATAATTTTTTCTTTTGGTACCCACATAGTTTTGGGTCCTTTCATGTTAGTTTTCCTCCAAGATGTATTCTTGAAGGTTCCTGCTGAAATAGGATGTACAATGGAAGAACTAGATAATGTATTATTTTGATCACAACCTATTCCTTTCTTATCATGAGACTTCCTAGAACTTTTGATCAACATGTCAAGAAATTTTTCATTTGTATTTGAATGAGATAAAACTTTTCTAAGAGCAATATTTTCAGTAATAATATCATCAACGTTTGTCTCATTTGATTCAATAGGCATTTTTCCTAATTTTTTTCTAATTAACACAAGTTCTTTTTCCAAGTTTTTGAGATTTGTGTTCTAAATTGCAAGTTCACTTTTAAGGTTCCTATTTTCATTACACAATCTTTCTTTTTCTTGGAGAAGCTCTGTGTTTTTGAGAGAAATATCATTTAGACTAGCTTTCTCTTGTTGTATTAATTCAATTTCTTTGCAAGCATTTTTATATTTTCTTTTCATGGTTTTATATGCAGATGCAATCATACCATTATTAGATATTGCTTCTTGATAAGCTAAACGTAAACTATCAATATCAGTAAAATCTACCTCATTATTTGAGTCCTCTGACATAGAGTTATCTGCCACATCAGTCATGAGACCTATGTTTGCCTCCTCTCCAGAATCAGAATTGGATGAATCCAAATCCTCTCAGGTTGACATAAAACTCTTTTTCTTTTTGGAGAATTTCTTCTTCTTTTCTTTCTCCTCTTTTTCTTCAACCTGATCAGGACATTCTAATTTGAAGTGTCCTGGCTTCTTACAGCCATAGCAGATTATCCTTTCATCTTACTCCTTGCCATCTTTAGTCCTGAACCTTCTTTCCTTTCTCTTGATCTCTTTCTTTCTCAACAATCTTTTGATCTTGTTGGTGAGGATGGAGATCTCATCATCAGAATCTATATCATCTGATGTATTGTCTATATCTTCAGAAGTTTTGGGTGGTACCTTTTTCTTTACATTTTTCTGAGATGATTTCAAAGCCAAAACTTTCCCTTTTGTTGAACCTGCATCATTTTGTATGACCTGCTCATATATAGTAAAGAATACCTACCAATTCTTGCAGGGGCATGGCCTCAAGATCTTTAGAGGTTCTGAGAGCAGTTTCCTGAGCTTTCCATTTAGCAGGTAAAATTCTGAGAATTTTATCATTGATTTCATATTGACTAACAGTTGACCCCAAGGATCTTAGGCTGTTTAGGATAACTTGCAAACGAGAAACCATAGATTGTATAGATTCATGATCTTCAACAGCAAACATTTCATATTGACATTTAAGCATAGTCAATTTATTTCTTTTTACCTCTTTTGAACCTTCATATGTGAGAGCAAGTGTATCCCACATCTCCTTAGCGCTGACCATGACATGCACCTTTGACATTTCTTCATCGGATAAAGCACACAATATAATATGCCTAGCTTTAGCATTATTTTGACAAACACGTTTGTCCTTCACAGTCATAGATTCAAAAGGAAGCAATTCTCCTGATTTCTCAATCAATATAGGTATGTTATTTTTAATAATATTAATTAACTCCATATTGTTATATTGGATGAAGCCAATCATCCTCATCTTCCAAAGCTCATAATTTTGGCCCTTGAACAAGGGTGGTCAACCCACGTGTAGTCTGTCTCCGTCCATTGAGTTCTAGTAGGATCGTGCCTCAAGTCCTGTGAAGAACTAACCCCTGAGGTTAGCTCTGATACAAACTGTAGGAACAGCTGGCTCCAGAAGGGGGGTTGAATGGAGCCTTAACTCAATTCGCTATAAATAGAAACCACCAACCAAGGCAAAAATATATAAGCACAGATAGAGCAATTTTCCACTATTTAGCAAATAGTTACAACGAGTACACAAACCTCTCCAAGTTACAACGAGTACACAAACCTCTCCAGGTTATCATGAGTACACAAACCTCTCCAGGTTATCATGAGTCCCAATCTCCCCCTGAGATCAAGACCACTCAAGATTGAAATAAACACTCAAAAGAGAGAATGAAAGCTCACAAGGGTTTACTTCACAATGGTGAAGAATTACACAATGGTTTCACACAATCCAAAACTCTATATGCTCTTTATAGCAAATTGACAATAAACACTCAGTATATTTTTTTCAATGTATTATATGATGTATTTCTCTTCTTGCTTCTTGTTGTATCTTCAACTTGAACTTGCTCCTCTATACGTAGCTTTCTAAAAACTAGTCATTGGGATGCTTGAACAGATCAATCTTGACTTTCTGATGTATGGAGCTCAAACTGGAAATACTTCTCTAATTTTCAAAATGCGTTAAACTTGAGTAAGTCTGTATCAGAAATAATTTAATATAACATAGAGAAATTATATCTGGGATACTCATCAATAATTTGAATAATTTCTATTATGAACAGATTTGAATGTTAATGCACATCATGATATAAAATCAATTAATCACATTTAAATACTCTATAATAATTTGAATAATTTTCATTATGAGCAGATTTTAATATTAAAGCACAATATGATATAAAATCAATTAATCAGATTTAAATACTCCATAATAATTTGAATAATTTTTATTATGAACAAATTTGAACGTTAGAGCATAATCTAATATAAAATCAATTTAAATCAAATCAATAACACATAAAAGTAAATAGTAAGAAAACTTATCTCTTTATGGACCATGTGTCTCCTACTTTAATAATAATAATGTTAAATGTACAGTGTGTATAAGTCATCAAATATAAATATATACTTGAGTTTTGTTATCATCAAAACTTTATCAAATGATTTGATTCTCTAAAGGGACTTTGGATCGTCTAATGTTCAACATGATCAATGATACAAACATATCACTAAGACATTGACCAACCGTTGTAGTATATAGGAGATACCACCTCGATTCTTGATAAACCGCTATAATAAACCCACTTTTTTGACAAAGTGAGTGAGATATTACAATGTTACACCGTTGTAATATTGAGATACTACAGCGATTGCATAGGCCAATCGTTGTAATATCAGGATACTACAATGGTTTCTTGACAAACTGTTGTAGTATCTATATTTAAAGAAAAGCCAAAATTTTTTGATAAAATATCTAATCTATACAATGAAACACAACAAAAATTTCAGAAATTTTTTGGCATATGAAAAATATATGAAAAATACTAAAAAAATAAAAAAATAGTAAATGATGGAATTTAAAAAAATGGATTTCGAATCCCCTCCAAGAATGACCATGAACTTTATTACGCCATTTCGAGCAATTTTCATTTTTAGATCGTTTCAATCGGAGCTCTATATCAAAAGTTATGGTTGTTTGAAGTTTTTTCGTCCTAAATTTTTGCAACTCAAAATCTATGATAAATCTATACAACGTAAGAACTCTATCATGAAATATACACTAAATCAAGTTGCTGATAAAACAATTGGTCCAAAACCAAATTTCTAACTATTTTTAATGAATTTTACAAAATTGTTAACCTCTTGCAAAGAGAAGCGGTAAGGGGTGTCGAACCAAGCATTCACGGTGGAAAAAAGATCACACATCAAGTGTATAACATCCTCAAAAACCTGCAACGTAAAAAAGTTAGCAAACCACCTATGTCGAAAATGCTAAAGAAAGTAGATGAAGGTAACGAAGGAACCAACCAAATGAGTATGAGTGAGAATAGCAGAGAACGCACCAGAGAGAGTCAACAATGCGAGAGGAAAAACAAATAATGAAAGCAGTGAAAAACATTAGATTAATAAACAATGTACAAAGCTTAAAACAGAGGATATTGCAGCGGTTGAGAGATCCCAATTGTTGTAGTATCTCCCTCAAACCTAATTCCTACATTTGAGGGAGATACTACAGCAGTATGGAGCTCAACCACTGTAATATCCTTGCACATAATTTTAAAAATATCATTGTATTTTTGTTTACATCGATTATGTTTTAACCACTGTTTTTTTCTTGTTGTAGAATGTTTTTTCTACTAGTGTCACCATATGCAAGTTTGATTATCAAGGAGAAAATGATACTTAAAAATTGACTCTAAAAAAGAAAAAGTAAATTGAATCTGAATATATTTCTAATCAGATAAAGTTACTCTGATAAGTGCCACTAGACTAACGATATAAACGGAATTAAAATCCTACAAATAAGTTAGAGAAGAGAGAAAACTTTTCTAAAAAAAACAGTGTTTATAATAAAATCAAACCTGAATAATTGAATTTTCAATTAAATAAACTATTTTACTTCTATAAATTAATATTCAGTATCATTTTAATTATATCACTTTTAATTTAAAATTACTTTTTAAGGTCTCACAATTAAATTTATATTTTAAAATATATTTATTTCTAAAATTATCCCTAAACTAAATGGGTCACCGAATGGTACATCCCTAAAGTAACAATCGAATTGTGTGTTCCTAAACTAAATGGCCACAAAATGGTGCGTCCCTAAAGCAGCTACCGAATGGTGCATCCCTAAAATAGTTGTCGAATGGTATGTCACTAAGATAATCATCAATAAGCACGTCTCTCAAATGATTGTCAAAAGGCATCTTAACATGCATCAAAGGGATGTTGATTACAAAGACATGCCTCCTCCGATCTTCAAGGCATGACCTGATTTGGCCCACAAAGGCATGCCTACTCAGATCTTTGAGACATGACCAAACTAAGTTTGTAAAAAAAATATCATCGTGACTTTGAAATATGTTACCAAAACATCTCAACACAAAGTCATAACTCAAAATAGCAATTGAATTACAAGTATGTATCTTATGTACCCAAGACATCATAAAGATTTAACATTGATAAATTTTCATTTGCAATTTCTATAAGTTACAATGAAAACTAATAAACTTGAGTCACGATATATATGTAAAAGTTAAATTTGAAGACTTTAGTTCTTATGAAAAGCATTATGAACTTGATAAAAAGAGTATTAAAAAGAATATGCATATCTATGAAAATGAATTGCAGATCATGCAAAAGATGTACATACTCAATCTTAGTGAGCTCGTGTAATAATTTGTTAAGATCTCTTATAAACGAAGAGGAAATCAAATTAGTAACTTTCACATTCAAATACTCATAAATTCAAATCCTAAATATATGTTTACAATTTAGGTACATTAAAACCTACGTGACTAAAACACTAGATTTTTACTAAAATCAAATTTCGGACAAAGCTTACGGAAAGAGAATTGGAAATAGCTTACGAATTGGCATTCCGAAACAATTCACAACTTGCCTTGCGGATTCGTCTTTCCGTACATTTCTCGGATTGCGTTCTCCGGAAGTAAAGGAAAAATCGAAAACGAACCTGTCAAACGCTGCAACTCGATCTCGTCTCCTACAAACACCGCAGATGACGCCCGCAACCAGCACAGATCCCCCACAACCACCGCAGATGCCACCCACCGCAACTTGCACCATCCTCCCTCAGCCAAATGAAACCCAAAACTCACCAACAACCACCGCAAAGACACAAGGGGGGCTGACCTCCACCCGCGAACGCAGAAACCACACCTACAAAATCACCACCAGTACTGAACCCAGACCTCTGCACGCTGCCGCTGCCATCGTCAACAATGACAAAGACACAAAACCTAGCCTGTTGGACTAAAACCCATAAGAGTATTTTCGTCTTCTCCTTAATATAATGGGGTGCAGGTCATATTTGATGGGTGCTGGAAGTTTTTGCCTAATATCCATTCCCAGCGTTTGAGAGAGAAACCCATAACAATATTTAGTACTGATTGTAAGTACATGATCAGAACGACCATTAGGTGTCTTGGCCATCCTGCCACGTAATTATGGAATGAGATTTCAAGTATAAAATAAAATAAAACCTATTTTGATTTTAGCTATTTTGGTGGGAACTTTGAATCGGATCATGTTTTGTTGTCGTTTTATGGTTCTAATGGTGCTCAAATGGCCAACTTGGCAAAGCAAGAGTGATGTTGGCTTTAGATTAAAGAATATATTATTGTTCCATGTTTTGTCTTCTAATCAAATTAAAATATAATTATATAATTAACTTTTGCAATCAACAGGATTAGTAAGAGGTTGCAGTGGAATTCCTATTTTTCATTCTCAAATCTATATTAATATTTAGTAGTCATTATAAGTACACAGTCAAACAACTTGGCAATGGTAGAGCCCAATAATCCAAACCCCTTACGACAAAAAGTGCCAAAATCCTATGATTTTCCCACTCATGTCCAAAATCAAACCCAAATTACTAACATAATAACAACACACCTCAAATTCGAGCAATATGATTGTGAGGGTAGCCATCCAACTCATCGCTGCATATATATTCTATACAAGTTTCTAATTTCATATATACAGCATAGCAGGGAGAGCACCAGTGAATGAGAAGAAAACTGCCACAGAAAATCAATGAGCACTAGCAATGAAGAAATAACCAGAACAGCTCAGGAAGAGTCAGGGCAGGGTAAACGAGAAGAATAAGGACAAATGAGAACTCACTTAAAATTAGAACAGCACATAATATGTCAATCAAAACTAATAATTAAAATTAGTCATTTAATTACAAATTATTAGTATGTTTATTAATTTAAAAAAAGATAAAACATCTGTTAAGTCTTGTAAGTATAGTGAAAACGAGTTTTATTCCTTATATTGTTTTTGGGTACATTTTAATCCCTACGTTTTAAAAACAATTTTTTATTTTGTAGGGTGTAACATATTTATTTAATGCTTCATCAAATCAAAATAAAGAGTATGATCAAACACGAAACTTACCGCACTTCAAGTATCCGAAACTAAAATCATTATTAACAAAATGTAGAACCTAAACTAGTTTTGACCCAAATCTTAAAGGATCTAAATGCATTTTATTCCTTTTATAATAATGACTTCAGAAGCTATTTAACAGCTTAAATTTTTACATTTGTCGTCAAACTGAGTATAACTGCAGATTTCTTATTCCATCAGTGTGCGATTTCGGTTGTGCTCTTGCTTTGATAGTGCTGGAGCTGGACAGCATAAAGCTACAAGGACAGAAGTCACTGATTTTACATAAAGCTGATGATGCCTACAAAATGGAAGTTGCTGTTACAAAGTATTGCATAACATTCTTCTTCATGTTAGAAATTAAATACTTATAACAACAACCGTAAATAACGAACCATAAGACCTTGCATTCCCAGTTTCAACCGATCCTGCTTACTGACCATTTCGTATAGCAGAGAACAAACAGCGCATAAACAGAGGGTAAGAAATTCTGCTAAACACTTGCTTTCTTCATTTAGTAGAACTACCGAACATCCTTGTAATTTCAACTTAAGAACACCACAACAGGAAATATAACAAAATAGTATCTTTATCTATTTTATACATACAATAATTTTACAAATCTATTCCATATATTCTCTAATATTACAACATGGACTTCACCTTATATAAACTAAAAAGAAAAACTATAACAACAAATGAAAATGTATACATCACACATTGGAGAACTCGAACTTTGTATATAAGTGTACTTTATCTTTGAATAAAGAGGGCGGTTCCAACCAATCCCAACCATATTGTTAAGCCAACCCAAAATGCTCGACTTTTCCCTAACCCAACGGGAGGTTTCCATACAAGAAAGTCCGCAAGGTAATCTTTGGATGATGGAAGCTGATTCGTCACTGATCCACTCATTCTTCGATCCTTGTCCTTGTATTTATCAGTCCATGTTGCCGCATAGCTACAATTATATCATAATTCATACTTTATATATCACAAACGTAGCAAGAAGGATATAAACCACAATTTTGAATGTGCAATTACAGTATAACAAAAGAAAAACGTATATGCAGTTATAATGTTCCTCAGTACCAATGCCAGTGGGAGTTCCTTTCACTAGAAAACTGAAGCATTTAAAGAGATATATTGTGATTTTTTAAGAGCCAAAAAGGAATGGAAAAGGATGATACAACTCCAGCAAGTTGCAGCTAATTTAGTCCTACAAGTCACCTAAACCCATTAAGCCTAAAAGAGTCGAAGGAAAAATTGGAAAAGAAAATGGACAATCAAGAGAAAGAATTGGACATCCATAATTGCATTATTGATTTTTGAGTGACAAATTCAGATACCGTGTGCTTTACCAAAAATTCAGCTTTGTCACAGATTCTTGTTGAGTTAATTATTAAACAATAGCACCATTGATATTGTTTGACGATTTGTTAAATGTTCACCATCAGGGAGTACCTAATTAGTCTTCTCTTTAAGATATGCATAGAAATACTAAAAAATTATTTTTATTTTAGACCACTAACAACTGAGGTCGCCATAAAACCAGTAAACCATATACAAGAATTATAAACACGTTAAGGAAACTTCACACTAGGCATAAATGTTATACGGGCAGAGGAAAAAAAATGAAAAATCCAAATCAATTGGGCTTGTAATATGAAAAGGACACTATCCTTAAAATAGATGCAGCAAAAATAATTATTTCTAATCCTACTGGTTTGCAATTCTATTTACGATAAAATTCTAGAATGATCATAGATTGTTTGTGACCAGTCATTTTGACTGTCAGAACAACAGATGTTTCTATGCATTAGCCATAAGAATAAAAATCCATTGTTCTATAACAGCAGTCTCTCCTGGACTAACACTTCAGCAATGAAAGTCCATAGCTTAAAGTGGTGGTACGGAAGCAAAAAGAAGTCATTGCTTTTCCACCACATAAGTGGGGAGCTGGTGGAGCTCTTTCTCGCTTTACAAACTATCTTAACATAATACCAAGAAGCCACTTAGAAAGACCTATCAATTCTACTGCATAACTAACAGTAGCATAATATTAACGTTTGCAGAGTCGTAATTGGTTATGGAACAGTTGAAAATTATCACAACGTCCAAGTTGTATAAACCATACCACTGCTTACGAAATTGAAGTCAAATAACAAGATAAACCTTAAAAGGTAAATGTCTAGCTCTCTAGATATGTTAGTGAATGGAGGGCAACTGGAACATGCAGACTATGCAAACCATTGGAGTAAAGAAGAACAAGACTCACAAAATAGCACAAATAAAACATTAACGTATGTTTAAGCATTACTACAAACATTATAAACTACTAGTTTCTCGGATAACTTCACCACGAAATGGGCCTGTAACTCTACTAAATCACCACCAGATGCGTCATTGATCCATCTTCTTTTAGCGATTTAATATTTTAAGCACAGTTTACTAACCAAGTTATCTGTCTCAAATTATACCCACCAGATGAAGGCAAAGAAAGCAATAGGATCTTAATTAAAATTGATCACGCTACACAAATTACATCACTAGCTGACCAAAATTCAATCAGCTACACAGGGATGAATATCAAATCCAATATTATGTCTGTTTGGAATAATACACATTCTGGTCAGTGATGTCATATGTAGAGAAAGTATCAGATACAAAAAAAAAAAATGAGTAGCGATATTAACATACTAACAAGTTCAAACATAAATACTGTTTCAACACATTTTCCCTCTTATTAAGGGCCTTCAAAAGTTAGTTAGATGAACAAGGATGAGCAGCATTCGAAATACAGATCATGTATTCTCAGTTGAAAATGAATTATTAATAATCCAAAACTCTCAAATCTTACCAGAAAACAAGCATATCTATTCAGCACAAGTTAGAAGAATCCCATTTAATGAGAATAGTGCAGAGTCAGTTACTACACAGAAACTTGTAAGTAACACAAACAACAGCATTATCATACCTGAGGTAAAGTTAGAAATTAACAAGCAAAGACTTGAATGGCTAATTTGCAAATGCAACAATGAAGTCACCTGTCATAACTAGAGCCAATCAAGGGTATAGTCACCATCTCCTCCTGGGATATCTTGAGCTTTGGCGCTTGCAAAATGTACCGAAGCTCTGCAGCTTGGCGTCGGATGCTCATACTCGGGTGCGTATTTTCTAACTGCCGGTATAGAGCAATGCAATCTTTATGGCGGTTATGGGCCTCATAAGCCATAGCCAGCCAAATTTGAATCTGAAATACACAATTATTTATAATTACTTTTACCTCCTCCTTAAACAATCAGACAGAAATTCTTATCTAGGCGAGGCAAGAAAGAACCAACCTCACCACCAAATAACGTAGGTCTGGGTATGATAGTGAGTGCAGCTTCAAGAAACTCAATGGCACGTCCATAGGAGCCCTTGCCGTAAGCCTTCTGGCCCAAATCAAACATCAGCTGTGCAGTGGCCCTCCTTTCTGCCTGTTCCTTAGCCACCTGATCGATCCACCAAACCAATAAACAACAAATTATGAAACAAGTTCCAATCCAACATATACACTCTATACAATAATTGTTACCCTGTGCTAAAAGAGCAAAACCTAGACCTAATTCATTAGGCATTTTTTCATGTTAGTTTTTCTAGAATGGAGCTTCACTTAGTAATATGCATAATAAAAGTTAGCATTAAAAATTAACATAAGTTACCAAACTTAATGCAATGGCAGTTTAAAAGATTTCTATCTTCTCAACCAATCAGAAGTTGCATGCGAAATAAATTTATTGAATTTTAAAATAATTCATGCCATGCATAATAAAAAACAAATAAGGGCATTATTTCTTAAACACAATAAACATACAGCTTCGTAGATTTATGACATATAAATTAAAATTAACCAATATAACTATTTTAATATGGTCAATATAAATTTGGTATTTATGTCTCATATAGTTCCGAAAACTAAGTCTAAGTTGTGATATGAGCTTTAAAAAAGAAGAAGAACCTTTTCGAGTTCTTTCCTGACTCTCATCCTCTTCTCCTCCTCAGTTTCTTCCTTGCCTTCATCAACGCGGTTCTGCAACTCCTCCGCCTTCTTCTCCAGCTCCCTCCTCGCCTCGAACTCCCTCACTCTCCGCCGCATTTCCGTCTCCCAGTCCTCCATCCCGCCTTCCTCCTCCTCCTCCTCCTCCTCCTCCTCCTCGTCGCTGTCAAACTCCACGCCGTTCTTCTCGGAATTCGACTTTCCACGCGCCAGCACCAGGCGGCTCCGCCCGTCTCCCTCTGGCGCATAGCAGCAGGCGGAGGGGGAGTCCCTCTTGGAGGGCACCGAGCTCAAAACGACGTCGGATCCAACGGGACGAGCCTTCCTCTCGAGAATCGCACCGCGCGGTGAAGCAAGGTCCAGTAACAGCGCCAGGTTTCCAAGGCTAATCGCCATGTGAGCGAATGGAAAAGTGTGAGCAAGAAATGGATTGGTTTTAAGAATGAACACAGGAGCAGAACCAAAAATATCTCTATTCTCTTCTGTTCACTTCTATCATTGTTCCGTAAATAGCTTCCATATCTTCTTCTTTTTCTTCTCTGTTTTGTCGTCTTCTGGGTGAGGATTCAGACGGGAACGTGGCGCCGTATAGGCCAGTGACGTGTGGCAAGCTTTCTCGTCCAAACGCTGTCGTTTCCCTTTTTTCCCATCTTTTTGTAAGGAAAATGGACTTCTCCAATCCCTTTATTAATAATTTTGAAACGGTGAAGCTTGCTTATAAATATATATTTATACATTAATATATGTATATATATATAAATATATATGTAATATCAAAATGTAAACAAGTATTTCTATATTATCTATATTAGGTATCACGTACAATTAATTAATTTAGAAAAAGTGAAATAAATTTCGTTTAGTTAAATATAAAGCATGTAAATTGTAAAAGTTGTTGTATATTTGTAATTTTAAAATTTTGATGATAAATTTAATTCTTAAAATATAATTTGAATAATATTTAATAAATGTATTAGTTAAAATTTTGAAAATACCTTTTGATTAAGTAACTAGTTCAAAATATCATTTTAATTTATTTATTTAGATACTGTAAATTATTATATATAAGTTGACAATTACCTTTTTTATTAAAAATTCTGAATATTTTCTCTTTTTCCTCGTTTGAATCTATATTTCACACATCACTTTTGTAATTAATAAAATTAAATTAACCAAATAAAATTGAGAAATTGAAATTATAAAAAAAGTATTAAAATGAGTAAATCATATTTACAAACACGTTGAAAAAATCATGTTTAAAATGGCTTTATTTATTTTTAAATATTAAAATCTTATAATTGATTTGAATGTTCTTTAAAATTCAAAATTATTACTATTATTATTATAGTATTATGATTTTAGTGATCACAATTACTATTAATGTTACAGCACCTATAGCTCCTACCGCTGCTACTTAGTGTTATTATTGTTATGACTAGTGTTATAATCCTATAGTTATTATTATTACTATCTCACCAATGCAAGTGTTGCTTGTTACACTATTAATTCCACAACTAGTATCACTATTACTATTATCATTATTACCACAATTATTATTACTTTTTTAAAATATATTTTATATTAAATATATAAATTAAAATTTTAATTATTTAGTTATTCATTTTTAAATATTTTACTATCTTTCCAAACTCTTTTCTCTAAATTTCATATGGCATCTCTTTATAATTCTAGAGTTAATTCTTATTTTTTTTTCATCCTTTAAAAATATGGCAAGTAAGGATCTTGTATAACTAATCATAATTTGTGATTGAGTAATTTTATTTATATTTTATAATTTCTTCTTTAGTTTTCTTTTAACTTTAGGTTTGTCTAATGGAGTTCATAATGGGATGACAAAATCTTTTTAAAAAAATACAGAGGATATGTCTCCATAGTTGATTATAAAAAGAATATAGAAAAATCTTAAAAAAATGATTGAAACTAAATTTGGGTTTATAAGTTGAATATATGTAGAAAATGTATTAATATTTATTTTAAGATAATTACTTTAATTAAATATGTAAAATAATATAATTATATTTATTTTCTTCTCAAGGTAAAAGAAAAGATATATGCAAAAACTATCTATAGTTGCTTATTTTTGGAAGTGAAAAAGTATTTAAAAGATTATTTATTTGGATATGACAATAATTACCTTTACTTTTATGTATTTCTGGTTCTAATAAAAAAAATCATTATGTAGTTTTTTGATAAAAAATTTGTGAGAGTTAGTATTTTAATTTTAAAATTTTTAATATTTATTAGTATTTCAATGTTTTATATTTTTATAATTCATCTTATTCAAAGTATAGAATAGTATAAAAGATTATACTTAATAGACTTATAAATCATACAATAAACCAAATTAGTGTAAACTATATATTAATATTGTATATTATCGTATAAATTTTATTTAGAAAAAAATATTTAATAAAAAGGATTTTATTATATTTAAATCATTTAAAATACTTAAGGATTGAATATAAGATGGCATTATCATACACATATTTTAAATATGTATAAAAAACTTTATAACATTTTTATTGAATTTCAATATTCATATAAGTATATAGATATCTAGATCAAAAGACGTTAGACATAAGAGGAGACATAAGAGGATGCATACGCTCCTACATATAACTAAACAACTTATTCATATTTAAATTAAAATTAATATAAACTACATAGTTATATTAGAAAGTTGATTCAAAATTTAATTAAAGTTTATAAAATATCAAACATTTAGTACATAACTAATTATTATTTTATTTTAAAAGAATATTAAACATACCAACAATCATACATGTCATTATATAATATTTTAATGCATGGAGGTAGAATAAGCTGTTATGGCTTCCAACAAATTATAAATTTAATTAATAAATTTTTAATATTAATGTTAAACTTTTTTTGAACCTTTATAATTAATTGTTACTTTTATAATTCATTATTATACAACAAAAAGTAAAAAAAAAAAAACAAAACACTGGATATAATTCTTAATTTAATAATATGGACATAACAGTAAATAACATTTTAAATTGAAGAGAAAATGGAAACGTAAGGATTAGAAAATGCATGATAAATAATCAATGCTATCATAGAAAAATATACCCATTCATATGAAAAAGTAGGAACCAATAACTACATGAATGTACTTGTAGTTGACATCCAAATCTATCATAAAAATTCAATCAGATTGGCATGTTCACTTCAAGTTTGGTTATTCTTGGAGCATAAATCCTTTTACCTCAAGTTTTGTTAGAGAGGATCTCTCATCCTTCAAAGTTTTAGGTTATGTTTGGATTAGAAAGTAGATTAGAGAGATTAGATTTAAATTAATTTGAGATCAAAATGTATAAAAAATTAGATTGTTTGAATTAAAGAAAAGAAAATAAGATTTAAATAAAAAGTTTGTGATAGACGTGATAGATATTTTAATATTTTTAAATAGATAAAATGGTAACATTATAAATTTATCCTTGAATTTAAAAATAATTTAAAATAAAATATAATTAATTTGTTTGGTGTAATTGAATTATTATTTTTTGTTATTGATGAAAATATGTAATTATATATTTGGTGTTTGAGTTAAAATTAATTAATGATATTTATGTAATTTGTTTGGTTTCATTGATGAAATATTTTTTAATTTGTAAGTATATAAGTTTGTCTCAGTTATAAAAATGAATTTGAAATAAAATTTAATTAATTATATATATGGTACTTTTGTGTTATAAGAAAATTATTTTCGGTACAATTCCTCAAGTAATATAAAAATTATAATTTTTAAATATTGTTGATACATGAAATTTTTTTAAAATTATACGTATATTGCATTATAATTATTTCCAATATGGTTTGTCAAGTGAGTTTGATATAAAAAATAAAAATTTTAGAGATTGTTGATATATGCAATTTTTATTTTTTTAAATTGGGCTGTAAAAATAAATATGAAAACACAATATTTTAAAAGATATGAACTAAGTTCTAAATTTCATAAAATAAATAAATATAAGACAATCGGATAAAAGTAGTTAATAACATTAAAATAATAATACATCTAATATTAAATGAACATGTTCATAAAAAATCATATCATGTTATTGCGAAAGTCGTTCAATTTGGTTTTGCACCTTGTCCATTCTCTTTTCCACTTCTTCAAATCACATGTCCATATGTATTTGGAAATGATTAAGTGTAGTCTCCATATGAGTCTGCAGTTGATCCAATCTGAAGTCCATATATGTCTGCAAATGATCCAACCTGGTATCCATGTGTATATTCAAATTATCCAAACTCTAATCGATGTGAATCCTCAAGCCATTTAATCCTTCTTGCAACTCTTGAAAACCAAATATCTGACCATGATGGGGGACTAGGGGGACTGGTCCTTGGGGTGCTTAGTGAAACATGGTCCTCCGCTTGTGATGGCTCTTCACCATCTTCGTCATTGTCATCATCATCAACCTCTCATATTGCCACATATCATTAACATGAAAGATATTTAGTTTGTGCAGTATTTTTTTGCCAAAGTAATTTGTCCAACACAGGTGCACACATGTTTCATGGGACAAGTCGATGTTGAAGACATTGAAGATGCGTGAAATGAGCATGGCGTACGGAAGAGACATATTATTATCTTTGCATTTGAGCATGTGTTGCATAATGTAATGAGGCCAATAATAAATATATTATTTTTTATGACCCATAACATAAAAAATGTCTTCTTGCAGCAATTGAGCAAACTTTGTTGATCACGATCTTATATATGAACATAGGCGTAATGGAGTAGCCTATCATCAATAGTCAAGCTGCTACATTCTTGAGACCCTGACCCTAGAACTCGGGTCTAAGCATTGAATTCAATGCTAATTCACGATTGTAGTTAAGATGCTCAAGAATGTTTGGATATGAGACTTCCAGGCCTTCGTAATGGAGGTGTGCCAAAGGCATCCAATCAGAAGGTGCAATAATTATTTTTTTGTTACTAACCTCACTCTCAAGGTTACCATTTGCTGTCATCTTGAGGTTCGAATAGAAAGCCTTTATCAAGTCATCTTAGTAAGCATGTTGGAGCGTTACAAATGTTTGCAACTATTGAAATATGAGACGATTTTGAAATTGAAACCCTTCTTTTCTAAACCAAGGCAAATTTATCACCTTTGGTGACTGATTTTTCCTTCCGTAGAACTGAGTCGCATATTGAATCATTTGGTCTCGTTGATTAAAAAACCGTGTCTGGTTTAGCAAGTCCTCAACGCCACCCATCTCAAAACCAGGCGTAACATCATCACGAAGTCGGGATTTCCCTCCACGTGTCCTAACAACTCTGTGTCGTTTGCTTCCAAAAGATGAAGCCATAGTTATACAAGTAAAACATAAAACTTTTTAGATCATACACATTTAAGTAATTTTTTGTACATATGAAACAATGTGAGTAACAAACTAAATCATTATGCAATATAAATAGATAACATTTAATAGTTAATAACATTACAAACGATATTGTTTAACACACAGAAGATTACAAATTATGATGTCACATAAAGTTTTCATATTACAATTAAAACAGGACATTCAACATCAATCAAAAGGAGGCCCTAGTTATAATACTCATTAACTTTGTCAGACGATGATTTGGGGGCATGCCAAACAGCGCTTCACCAAAGCTGGGTTACTGCGCAAGTATTCGTAACATTGTTCCATAATTGCATCATTGGACATGTTAAGTTGAACGAACATGTCCCAGATATCACTTTCGGTGTACTCGTAGAATGAGTTACGACGCACGTTGTGCACATGTTCACGAAATATTACATTGTGTTCACGTGCAATTGTCACAATTCTTTTATATTTGAATTGCCGACGTTGATGGCTTCAATGACTTCTTTTAGATTAGTCGTCAATGTCTGAAATTGAGCATCTATCAAGTCCACCATGGGGGCTTTTGTTTTCGATCCCCGTGATGATGAGTTTCCGACAGAAGGTGCAAATGGTGTTGAATGAGTGGGAGCTGGAATGTAAGAATCCACCCGTGGTGATGGAAAAGCTTCCTCAATATCTTGGTGAAGTGTTGGTGGCTCTGGCACATATTCCAAATGGTCTTTGTTCAAGTCCATGTTAAAAGATTGTGACTCAATATGTCACCTAACTGGACGAGCAGTGCCAACTCTTGGCCAGTGGCTCGATCAGCTGTCATAGTTCCTCCATCAAGTTATAGTGTCTGATAGGTTTAACCCTCCACTTAGCTGCCATAGGCTTCACCTGGAATAAACATTTCCAGGTACATTAGTTCAACTTAAATGTCAATTGAGGATTGACAATGTAAATTGTTAAAGTTGTCATGTTTACCTTAATTAGGTCAACCCAAACTTCATCCTCGACATCAAATACTTTTGTGGATTCATTCCAGGCAAATCCACTAAGTCCACTAAAGAGATCGTGGATGTTACGCCATATGTCTTTCAAAGTCTTTTGTCTATTATTAACATTATTTTTTGTTATCCCTACCCACCCTAACTGGCGGAGAGTTGTGATAATGTTATTATAAGCTTGGGTGGTCCGATTTCCATCTACTCGATTGCCCAGACGTGCCTCGTCTATCATAGCAGATAAAAGGCGAAAGTCCATATTTGCGTCCATTTTGTGAACTCACGAATACTGGTAGAAGACTCAAAAGCAATGCCTTTTCCACAATCCATAATGTACCTATTTGAAACAAAATTTATCCAACCATAACACAACATATAAATATTAGATTACGAAATCATGAAGTCGTGATTAATTCCTAAAGCAATAAAATTTATCATTTTATCATTACGAATACAAATTGCTACAACATCTTAATTGTTTTGATAATCCATCCATATTTCATTACTTATACGATCTCTAATTTGTGAACCTAGCCTATAATCATCCTCACTAGAGTGGGACACAAATGGTTCGACATCTTGTTCTATCAACTCCCGATCCACTTCATCAAGTATCGTCTGATCGTTGTCCACTCCGCGAAGAAAGTTGTGAAGAATACAACATGCTAGAATTATTTTTGTCATTGTATCCAACGAGTAATGCGGTTCTATTCCACTGCCTATAATTGGGAAACGCTTTTTCAACACACCAAATGTTCTTTCAATTACATTTTGAAGCGATGAATGACGGTGATTAAACAACTCTTGTGCATTTTGTGGGCCTCTTTTAGAGTGTTCTTTTAAATGGTATTTAAGACCAAGATATGGGGTCATGATCTGGGACTTTAACATAAAACCAGCATCGCCGAGGTAGTATGTTCCTACAATTATTGAAATTGTACTCATTACAAGCAACAACTAACTTAGTACTTTACATACAGTTGACCAAATGACCTCCAAGTCACCTTCAGGTATCAGCAGCGGATCATCTCGTATAAGTGCATCCTTCACAATCCTCGAATCAGATGTTGTTCCTTCCTACCTAGCTAGAACATATGTGAATTTCATGTCTAAATCACAAGTCGCAAATACATTTTGTGTTATCCAATCTTTTCTTCCACGAAAACAAGAAGCATCCGATTGAGAGACTTTACACATACATGAGTACCATCTATAGCCCCTAAGCAATCCTAATATGAACAATAAGATTTAATTTAACAACCGACTAAAGTTATATAATGATATATTATAATATATTGGTACCTTAAAGTATGGGTAAAATTTGTTGTTGTTAAAGATATAAGGTTGAACCTCGCTTCCAAAAGGTTAATTTAGGAACTCTTCCTCTAACATCAATATTGTGTTCAATACATTATAAAAATGGCAGGAAATTGTTCTACCAGACCGATGAAAAAAAAATGAAACAGATCAGTCCTTCTTATTATATCCAATGATGTGAAGAAATTTTGTCACTTGTTCCTCCACTATTCATTGAAGTGCGTCTTTCACATACCTAGTTTCCTTTAATTGCTGACACAAATGAATGAATGCTTCCGGACCCATTCAAATAATGTCTCGACATCGCTCGGGGTGAACCAAGTATGACATTAACTCCTGCCGATGACGCTCTTTTTGGGGTACTAACTCTGTCAGACTGTCTGTCCTCCTACTTGAAAGATTGAATGCATTCACTGTCCACACTACCACGGTAAGAATCGTCACAGCAACCACTTCGGTTTGAAATTTTAATTGTTCTTCTGGGTGTGAAATAATTTTCATGTCCACGCCATCATTAATACCCATGTCTACCTCTTTCAAAAACACATACCTCTCTTTATTCTTGTCCATATCAAAAATATATTTTCATATAGAAAACCGTAATAAATCATTTTCATTAATTACGACATGATACAACAAGTTATAAATATAATTTATAATTCATAAATACACTATAAAAAAATTTCACACAAGTATATATGGTTAAAAAACCTATATAATAACCCAAACCTATAACAAACTTAAATAATATTTAATATAAAATAAATTCATTTGCATAAAATATTATTCAACTAAATAAAAATTGCTTCCAATTCTTTAATATTTTTAATTCAATTAAATTATATACACAACAACAAATTTTTAAATTATTCAAAATTAATTACAATGACAAAACGCACTTATAATTACAAATTATCTTATACAAAAAATAATGGTACACCGTCATAAACCTATATATATAATAACCTAAACTTATAACACACTTAAATAATATTTAATATGTAATATTAAATTCCTTCATATAAGAAATTATTATAACTCCCCATACCCTATAGATGGAAAAAATACTCTCACACATCAATATTATAAAAAAAACCCTATATAATAACCTAAACTTATAACAAACTTAAATAAAATGTAATACTAAATTAAATTCGCATGAATAAAAAATTATTGAAAAAAATAAAATATGTTTCTTAATTCTTAAATATTTTTAATTTAATTTTAATTATACATACAACAATTTTTTGAATTATAAATAATTAATTCGTATAAAATATTATTCAACTAAATTAAGATTGTTTTTAAGTTTTTAAATATTTTTAATTCAATTAAATTATACGTGTAATTATTTTTAAATTATTCAAAATTAATTCTTATAATTACTATTTACCCTATATAAGAAATACTTCAACAGGTAAATACTGTAAATAAATCTATATAATAACCACAACTTATAACAAACTTAAATAAAATTTAATACAAAATTAAATTCATTTCAATAAAAAATTATTCAACTAAATAATTTTTTATACTAAATTCTTAAATATTTTTAATTCAGAATTAATTATAATAATAAAACGCATTTATAATTCTTAAATATTCAATACAAAATATACTCACACATAAATATTATAAAAAATATATATCATAACCTAAACCTATAATAACTTTAAATAATATTTAATACAAAACTAAATTTATTATATAAATATTATTCACATGTATCTAAGTTCTTAAATTTTTTTAATTGAATGAAATTATAGAAACAACTATTTCTTAAATTATTCATATTCAAAATTAATTACGTACTTATAATCACTACATATCCTATAAAAAAAAATATTCACACACATAAATATTGTAAAACAATCTATATAATAACATAAACCAATAATAAACTTAAATAATATTTAATACAAAATTAATTTTCATTCACATAAAAAAATTATTATAACTCCTAAATACTTTATAAAAAATACTCAGAAACACAAAGATTATAACAAACCTATACAATAACCTAAACGTATAACAAACTTAAATAAAATTTAATACAAAATTAAATTCATTCATATAAAAAATTATTTAACAAACTTAAATAAAATTTAATACAAAATTAAATTTATTCATATAAAAAATTATTTCACTAAGTAAAAATTGTTTCTAAATTCTTAAATATTTTTAGTTCAATTAAATTATATACAACTATTTTTTTAACTTATTGGTAATTCAAAATTAATTACAATGATAGAATGTATTTATAATTACTAAATTAATTTAAATCCTAATTAATTCTAATATACAGTAAAATGAAACAATTATTTGTAATAAATAAAGATAAATAACTATCTAATTTATTTTTTAAATTCAAATAAATACATTATCATGAATAATCAAAACATCATTTCTAATTATAATAAATCTCACGTGTTAATACTTCAAATACTCCAATTAAGTTTAAATACATATAATAATATTTATAAATTAATTAAAATTCTAAATTAATATCATTTTTCTACCTTCTACAAAATATCATCAGCACACATACACAATAATCTTAAATAAACAAATCTAAAAAAATAAAATAACCTTCTTCTACATAATATTTATAAATTAATTAAAATTTTAAATTAATATAATTTATATACCTTCTACAAAATATATTCAGCACGTATAGACACTAATCTTAAATACACGAATCTACAAAATAAAATAACCTTATTCTAAAAACACAGTATATACAAACAAGTATTACATATGTGCACAAAAGAATATGCCAATGAAAGGAGAAACTTACCTACTTAAAGAATCAAGTTATCAAACTTCTACTGTCTCTTTCACTCAACCAAAAGCACTGAGAACCAGAGAAATAAAAACATACTCAACCAATAGCAGAATCACATAAATAAAAACAAAACTAAACCACCATAAAAACTATAGAGAAAAAAAAAACAACATTGTCCTAACAACACTGAAAAAAAAAACAAAAGAAAAGGATGATAAAACTTAAAAAACCAACCTTAAATTCATTATACTGTTAAAAAAATAGAATATATTAAAAAATACATATAATCGATTATGGAAAACAACTGTCAACACCCGATTTTGTCCGGGTAATCTTTTAAATTAAAGCATAATGATTAGAATAAAAAGAAATAAAAATCAATAATAACATAAAAATATATTTATTAGTTTAAGTATTCTTGAAATAATAATAATAATAAAAATTAAATAAAATTTGAACTTTTCCATTACAAAAGAAAAAAAAGACTCAAAAAGAAAAGGTAGTGATTTTACAAAATAAAATAAAATAAAATAAATAATTAATAATAAAAAAAACGAAAATAATAAGAAAATAACAAAAATATCTAAATTAAAACAATAGAATCTGAATATTAAAAAATATAAAAAAATAAATAATAATAAAAACAAATAACTGCTTCCAAACTTGATTTGCAAGTTTTAAAAAATAAATAAATAAATAAAAAATAATAAAAAGAATGAGTCAATGGTAGTAGACCCCTATGTTCTCACCCCTTAACTCCACGTACTGTTTTTTAAAAATTAATAAATAAATAAATATTTGTAAATAACAATTTTTAAACCACTCAGATAACAACCCATATTCTCCACTTAATTAAAAATAAATTAATAATAAAAAATAGATTTTTACCTTTGAAAAATGTTTTAAGTCTCATTACTGACTAGATTCATTTTGATATTAATTTTAAAAAATTTTAAAAAAAAGAATAACAAATGTGAATGAGTCAAAGAGTAACCTCTTAACCTCTTTAAAAAACTGAATTACTGATTTTTTAAAAAGAGGGAATATCAATTAAAAAAAGAAGAGGAAGAAAAAGAGGAACGGAGAAGGAAAAAGGAGAGAGAGAACAGAGCATTGAGAAGGAAGAACGAAGAAAACACAGAAGAAAAGACAGACTTCAGGTATGTTATTATTTTGCTAATTTTTTGAGCTTCTCGGTACAATCATTTATTCATTGCATAAAAAAAACAAACAAAACAGCCACCATGCACCATGCTCCCACTTCCTCTCGTCACTCCTCCATAAACTTACATTTTGCTAATTCACCACTGGCGCACCCATCCCTGACCTACACACCCAACTTGCACCTTGCTTCCTAACATGGTTTTATATCCCGCAAATCAAAATAACAAAAGAATTCCTTTGTGCCTCCACTGGTGGTGGCGCGAGTTTCACCACTCTGGGTATTGTCAAACACGTGGATGCCAAAAATGTCACCATTCTTGACCAATCCTCCCACCAACAGCCAAACCAAGCGTTGTAAACTAACCCATCATACCATTATCACACTCATTCCCTCATCAACACACCTCCACCACGAAACCACAGCCACCACCACAGATCTTCCACGCCCGAAGTCATCCTCCACCTTGGCTACCACCTCCCTGCACTACCATGCCACCAAAATGTCGCCTCTGACTCCCTCCACGAGACCATTGTTAAGGTTGTGGACTTTCTCACCACCATGGATATGCCTATGGAACTCTCGGACCGCCTCTCAGTCATGAAGTCTGCCATCACCTCTTGCTCGTTTCTGTCAGCAATGCCAGCAACCATTCTCCATGCCATCTCATCACGTCAACTATGATCTTGCACCTGTAAACCGCAAGAAGCCACCAAGGATCATGCTTGTGTCACTAACGTCATCATCTCAACCCAAAAGCCACACCATGAACCTTCGCCTCCACCAGCCATGCACCAACATCCACCATGGACCTCCAAACTACGCCATCGTACTTCACACCATGCGTCATGCCCCTCCTAGCAATCACCTTCAAACCAGCCCCACGCACCAAACCGAGCCACCATAGAAACTCCAAAACCTTCCACTAACTCACGTCAACCCTTGCTCATTCCACGTAGCAACCAACCCGAAGGAGCCACATACCCCCTCAACTTCTTCCTTCCCTCACAACCATCACCATTGAACGCCTCTCCATCCCTCTATCGAGCTTCCATGCTGCCGAAAGCCTCCGTAAACGCTGCCTCCACCAATAAACGACCATGCGCCTTCCAACCACCATGTCCTCTAACCTTAGTCACACCAACCTCCAACCTCCTTCTCCCTGGCCTCGTGTCATCCTTTTCCCTCATCTCCTCGTTGTCTCTCACCATCGTGGCCCTCAACGGAGTCTTCACTAAACACCAAACCATGTATCCCAATCATATATCTTCTCCACAACATGATATAACCAGTGTCTATGCCCTCGATCTACAACAGCTGCTTCAACTTTGATATCACAGCCCCCTACACCTTCACCTTCACAATAAATGCCACCATGCAAGCACCATGTCCTTACGCACCTCCAGATTCCACATAGCAACTAACCCTAAGGAGCCACCACCACTTGTCTCCCTGCAAATCGTGCACTGCATTTCTCCACCTCTCTTCACCAAGTCACCAACAACCATCAACGTCACCCCCCAACCAATCACCATGATGCTGCCACGGTTTTACAACCACCACCACGAACCTGCGTGCCTCCATAGCTACCTCCCCTATAACTCTTCCATGCCACCTTTCTCTTAAAATCATACACCAAG
>Ga0209700_104630_pt1 | contig 24467 bp, 13 predicted proteins | sample SiratroredBW_FD_187528 | JGI IMG/M metagenome (GOLD analysis project Ga0209700, IMG submission 187528) | Root nodule microbial communities of legume samples collected from California, USA - Siratro red BW (SPAdes) (version 2) | ecosystem: Host-associated > Plants > Roots > Nodule | place: USA...
ATTTTTTTTTTTTTTCTTTTTTTTTTCATTCATCATTGATATGATTTGGCATATCACAAGTGAACTATTGTAATTAATGTTTCTGTTAATTTTCTTAACAAATAGACATCTCCTTAATAATTAATATAAAATCAATGTTAACTTATTTCAGTAATGTTTGAGTTGTAAAAGTTATAATTTTTTTCATCACTTTTTATTTCAAATTTCTATTTTATTTATATCTCCAAAAGTATGAACTATGTAATAATTGATGGAACGTGAAAACAACAAGAAGTTCTTGAGTAGGTCCCATATCTCTGCTTTGCTCTATTTTTGAAAAGAAAAAAAACGAAGACATATTGTTTTGTAGCTGAGGGTTTCTTCACAGATGACAAAAACAGCTCTGGGAAGATGGTGAAAACACTTATCTTCAGAGTGACTTTTGCTATTTATTTTATTGTGGATGTTCAGCTTTTCTTGCTCTTCTAGCTTTTCTTATGATATTGTGATTGTTTGAAGACCATGTGCATCTTCACAGAAATTATTACATGGTTACCTTTTTCAGATAATTCATTATATATTTAGTGCAATACATTATAAGGGTGTTTTATTAATAATTTTTTAAATTAAATAATCTTACAAATTTGCTACTTTTTTTAAATCAAATAATTCCTTTCTTATATATTGTTCTTTTTCTTCTTTTTCATCTACCTACTTTCTTTCTATTAGCCAAAGAAAGAGTAAGAGGTATTGAGATAAGAGTCTTTGATAGAAAAGAGAAAAAAAAATAATTGGAAAAAGTAAATAAAAAAGTAAAAATTAGACATGTTTGATAAAAGAGAAATAAAAAATAAAAGAAGATATATATAATATGGTCATTCACTTTTTAATTCTATATTATATCTATTTATATCATATAGGCTTTTGATTTTTTTTAATTAATAAGCTAGAATTTTAAATTTTGATGTGCGAACTTTTTACTTAATTTTTGTTTTGTAAAATATTATTCATAATATTTATAACAGTACATAATACAGCTCTTCTCGTTTTTGATTACACAAATTATTATTTTTTATTTTATTCTCAATAATATTTTAAATCTTGATACATTTACAATAAGGAATACTAATATAAAAACTGGAAAAAAAAAAAGTGAAACATACAAAATATTTTCCTCATCATACTCAATTTAAAAAATATTACTTTTTACTCTTACCAATACTCAGTTAATATGAAAATTTTTCATCAATATGAAGATTCATTTGTCATCATATTTCATGTTTTTTTTTTCTTAGTTTTATCTTAAGAGACGTTTTGATAATAAATATATATATATATATATATATATATATATATATATATATATATATATATATATATATTACCTATATTTTAGTGAGAACTATGATTAGGTATATTTAATTTGACTACTCTATTGTTAGTTTAGATGAGATTCCTCCTTCATCTCCATATATAACTACTCAATGGATCAAGAAAATGAAAAGTGAAAAAATACAATTCTTCTTCAAGGAGGTTGTACATAAAACCAATGGAAAGTTGATAATGAAACATGGACACAACACGTGCAATGTGGTGGATCCAAAAGCAGAGAAAAAGGATAGAAATCAAAATCCTAAACCCTAAAAATTAAATACTCTACCCTATCTTTCTTCTAACTTACTTTTGTTAATTAAAAATCTACATTTATTTTCTTTCTCACGTATTTATTATTTTCAACCAAATCACTTATAACTTGTTTGAAAACAAATACAAGTCAACGAAATATTCTTAATATAATTTTATTTTATTCTTTTAAAATAAAAACGTAAGGTATTTATATATTTTGCTAATATAGTTATCATTAAAAAATTATCTTTCTAATTGAAACTATATCTAATGATGTAATATATCGAAACTTATAAAATATATTTGTTTTCATTTTTAACATTATTAAGTTAAAATATTATTATTTTTTGTACTAATAACACAAGCATAATTTAATTAAGTTGATAAATCTTTAATTCATATTCGACCAGTGTCAGAAACGACAACGTTGGGATTTGTCATATCATCATGATGACCTCAGATCTTATCGTTTAACCTAACTATGCTTTTATGCCACGTCATCTCTCGAAGTTGGAGCTTTGTACAAAAAAATGGCCATAACTCTCCACATACCCTGTCTGTCCCTGTCAGAGTATGAGGAAAAGAAACCGTCTCTATAAATAAACTATCTCTTCCCCCACTTTTCTCACTCACTTTTTTCTTCATCATCATCTCATTGCAAGAAAATGGGTTCTGAAAACAAGAGCTTCGAGTTTTTGAAGGAGATTGGGTTGGGTTCCTCCAATATTGGCTCTTATATTAATGGCCAATGGAAAGCCACTGGTTCCTCTGTCACTTCTGTTAATCCTTCTAACAATCAGGTTCACTTTCTCATAGCTTTTTTTTTTTTATTTGATTTTATTCTTTAGGCTTTTTTTCGTTGTCATGTGTGTGATTGTTGGTGATTTGAAAAATAGACCATAGCTGAAGTGACTGAAGCCACTTTGCAAGATTATGAGGAGGGTTTGCAAGCTTGCAGTGAAGCAGCGAAGACATGGATGACTGTGAGTTTTTTTCTTTTCATTTAAAAAAAAGTTGTTGACTTGAGTTTTTGGGGGGTTTATTAAGTTTTGTTTTAGTTACATGGTAGAGTTTCTAGCAAGTACGGAACCTACCTTATATTGGAAAAGAATCGAGGATGTTCTTGTAATGCTGTTGCAGGTTCCGGCACCAAAGAGAGGTGAGATTGTGAGACAGATTGGTGATGCTTTGAGGGCCAAATTGGATCCTCTGGGTAGGCTGGTGTCTCTTGAGATGGGAAAAATTCTTGCAGAAGGAATTGGGGAAGTTCAGGTATCACAGTTATCTCTGTTCTGCAATATTTTGTGGCGTTTTGTCAGGTTTGACAACGTTGAAATCAGAGTTTGGATTGTGTATGATACTCCATACTTCTTTAATGTCAACTGAAAAAAGATAAGTAATGATGTTCAGCTATTTCTAATTAGAACAGTCTGAAGTGTTCAGGGACATTCTAATTTATGTTGGGAGCGTTCCATAAATATTTGGTGTGTGTGTAGGCCAACTGCACTAAAAGCATTTTAGTGCCTTTTCTAACTATCCACAGAACCAAATCAATCACTTACACCATGTAAATGAGAAAATTACTGAGTGAAAGATTTTTCACATACCACTTTTATATGATATACTTTGTGATCTTGCTACCCATTACAGGAAATTATTGATATGTGTGATTACGCCGTTGGGCTAAGCCGACAGTTGAATGGATCAATTATACCATCAGAACGTAAGATTATTATGTACCTAAATTAATTGCTTATCTTTTCTTTATAATCCTTTATGGTTACATTGTTGTTTAAAATAAGGTGTAGCTCGGGATAGTCTTTTGTTTTGATACTGATTTCTCTAGAAGAAAATCCAATTTTGATTTATTGTTTTCTTCTACTTGTCTTTTAACAGGTCCAGATCACATGATGTTTGAGGTGCGTATTTGAAGTGTAACTATATGCGTGTTTTTATACCGATTTATAACTATAATAATTAGTGGGTGAGGTGATATTAACCGAAACACATGATTTTACACCACAGGTATGGAACCCCCTTGGAATAGTTGGTGTAATCACCGCTTTCAACTTTCCATGCGCGGTTCTAGGTATGTTTTTTCTCGTTCTGTTTTAATGCACACAGCAACAAATTCCTCTGGATCTTGTATATCAGTTCAATGTTACATATCATCAGATTGAACACGTTACTACATTCATTCACTGTCATTTCGGCATGTATTAAGCTTCATCTGATTGAAAATCTGTTGTTTCTAGTCAACTTGATTGTGTGAATGTGAACTATCTTTCTGATAGAAGGGCAATATCACCAATTAATTAAACTTGTTATTATCCAATTCATCTCCATTTTGGACCACTTCACAGTATATCTGTCCTTATATTGTGCATTTCCATTTAATGATATGATTTAGCCTTTTCTTACTTTTTAGCCGCTCTAGATATAATACAAAAATATTCAGATTAGGGATTGCAATTTTTGATCTTTGTCTAAAACATGCTACCCTTTTCTTACAAACCGTACTTTAAATAAATAGATAGATGCCAACATATATGAGCAGTCAGCTTTATTGAAGGTTTTCCATCTAATTATACAATTCATTTTCTAGTCCCTGATTTAAAATTTTATTGTAATTAAAACATTTTCATTTCTCTTGTGCCTCACGATGGAATGGCCTTGTAATCAAAACATGTTAATTTCTGTTGTGACTCAGGATGGAATGCTTGCATTGCATTGGTCTGTGGCAACTGTGTTGTGTGGTAAGTCTGTCTTTCTATCTACTTTTATATTTTGAGATTTTGTCTTGTGATAATTGGCTCTGATAATTTGATTGGAATAATGGTATATGTAGACTTCACAACAATTTTACCTTGTTGTGTTCCACCATTTTCTTTGACTTGAACATTCGTAGGAACCTGTACTTCAGTTAAACTCTCAACTCTATTTATCCTATACTTCGGTCTTGATGCATTACTGTTTAGCTGTATGTATTTCATTAGCACAAATTAGTATGATTGGTCAGGAAAAGGGATATGGTGAACATCTTCCTCGACTTATAGGCTTTCGGGTACCTACACATCTTGTTATGGAAATCCACTTCGTATCTCTAGCCTAATTTATTCGTATTAAGTGAATATATCTTAGATGACGATGTTGCTGAATGGGAGTTTAAGATATAATGTGCACTTCCTGTATTTTCATTTTGAACTTGGCACAAAAAATCTCAGTGACTTCAATGCATGAAGCCTATCCTCCTAGTGGGATAAGGCTTGGTGGTGGTGGTTTTTATTGTTGTTCATGAAATGGTAATGTTTAAGTGCTATATATTTTTGTAATTGATTGGTACCAGTAAATGAGGTAAAAACGGAGATGATATTTGTATTGATATGGGAAAGTTCCACCCCGAATCAGTGCAATGACAAATCCTGGAATTCTAGTTACTGTGAGAAAATTGCAGAAAGAAATACAACTTCTGGACAATTTGGGAGTGCCTAGTCTGTCTCACTAGTCATAACTAATTTCCCGAATCCCCTTAGTGCCCCCTGAACTCCATCTACTCTCTTATCTCCCCAGAATACTCAATGGTTATCAGACTAACAAGCCAACTTGTAAAATTCACAACTTTACAATCCCGGATCCAAGAAACAGGTTAATACGTTTGCAAACTTGTTTTTGAGTAATCTTGTGTGAACTTGAGAAATTTCATTCACATTCATGTAAAATTGCAAGTTCACTGGCAGCTGTGTGTTTGCAGCTGGGCAGTTAAAAATAGCCCAAAATGATGCCTGGGTTTGAGTACTTTTTGGGCGTTATTTATTTGGATCAGAAACCTAGGGTACTATTTTACTTTCTTTGTTGGGTTCTTACATAAACTTTAGAGACACTAGGTCTTGAGTCCTCATCAGTAGTTCAATCATCCTTGAATTCTAATATATCTTCATAATGGTTGCATGCTTATATCTATGGTTTGCCCACCCATTCAGCCCCCTCCCCCCAAAAAAATTTCATATAATACACACAGGCAAGAAAGAAAGTCTTTTGATAAAAGATTATCAAAATATCTTTGTTGATTCCAATTATGCAGATCTGTATGGATATTGTGTGTATATGTATTCATTTGTCAGATTATTGAGTGCTCCAATTTTTCGATGCCAGTTGTGTTATCTTTATAATATTTGTTTTTCTGGTTACCTTATATATTAAAGGAAGGGTGCTCCAACAACTCCCTTGATAACAATTGCTGTGACAAAGCTAGTAGCTGAAGTTCTTGAGAAGAACAACTTACCCGGTGCAATATTCACCTCTTTCTGTGGGGGTGCTGACATTGGTCAGGCAATAGCAAAAGATACACGCATTCCCCTGGTTTCATTTACCGGAAGTACAAAGGTACTTTATGTACTTAGTAGTTGGGCATATTGTTTTAAACAGCCAAGCATTATTAAACTTATTGAATAGGATATATAATTTTCTATTTGTGAATCCAAAGGTGTATATGTTACCTGAATGAGGCTCAGTTTAGTTGCCCTCAGTACTCTTGTCTTATTGTAGTCTGTCTATAAAGATATAAGACTAACATGCTAAATCGTTTACCCCTTTGCTGCAACTATTTCATGTTTCATGTACTGTTTAATCATGTATGTTGCCCTTCCTCCGCAGTACTAACGTAGAAACTCGTAAATGTTAACTTACTTCAGAATGAGTTGGAGATTACGATCTTATGGCGTTGAGTTCATTATGATGTTTTCCGTGTTATATAGGTGGGCTTGATGGTGCAGAAAACAGTGAATGAGAGATTTGGCAAGTGCTTGCTTGAGTTAAGTGGAAACAATGCAATAATAGTCATGGATGATGCAGACATTAAACTGGCTGTACGCTCTATTTTGTTTGCTGCTGTGGGTACTGCTGGTCAGCGTTGTACAACCTGCCGGAGACTGGTATTAGAACCAATTTAAAAGATTGAATTCATAATTTTAATGCAAGTCATGTGTGATTTCATGAGGTATATCTATTTTCTAATTCAACTTCTTGTGCTGCAGTTTTTACACGAGAGTATTTACGCAAATGTACTAGACCAACTTGTTGGACTCTACAAACAAGTCAAGATTGGGAACCCCTTGGAGAAGGGGACTCTAGTTGGGCCATTGCATACTCGCACTTCCGTTGAAAACTTTCAGAAGGGTATTTCAGCCATAAAATCCCAGGCATGTTTCATGTTACTCTTTTCTTGTTAAACTAAATGTTTAGGGGATGTAACATTCTTGTCTATAATCTTTCAAAGAAGGTTATACTTGTATTCTCTGTGGAGATAATGTACGTGATACTCTGAATCTCTGATTATCAGGGAGGGAAGATCTTAACAGGTGGATCTGTGTTAGAATCAGAAGGAAATTTTGTACAACCAACAATTGTTGAGATATCTCCAGATGCTCCTGTAGTTAAAGAAGAATTGTTTGGTCCAGTTCTTTATGTCATGAAATTTCAGGTAGCATATATTCTATATCTTCTTTCATTGGACTATTTCTTTTGGAGTTTAGTTTTATGATTGAACTTCATTATTTTCTACTTAGACTCTGGAAGAAGCAATTGCCTTGAACAATTCTGTACCTCAAGGATTAAGTAGTTCAATCTTTACACAAAGACCTGGAACAATATTCAAATGGATAGGGTAAGTACTTATAAACTACTCTTTTTTGTATCCTGTAGATCCATTCTAATGAGGTTTGGCCTACACACTGGCTACAACACCTCTAAAGATGATTGTGTTGAATTATAGTTGCATAAACGGTATATTTACTTGTTGGTGGATGTGAATATGGTGCAGGCCACGAGGTAGTGATTGTGGTATAGTGAATGCAAACATACCTACAAATGGAGCTGAGATTGGTGGTGCCTTTGGTGGGGAAAAGGCGACTGGTGGTGGTCGTGAAGCTGGAAGTGACTCATGGAAGCAATACATGCGTCGTTCTACATGGTAAGTTCTAGTGGAATTTATGATGTTGCATTTCTTGGTTATAAGCTCTATAAATGGTGAATATATCTTCTTCTTCTTCTTCTTCTGTGAATGGTCTTAATGACATTACAAATGCTGTCATTCGCAGTACCATCAATTATGGAAGTGAATTACCGTTAGCTCAGGGAATCAACTTTGGCTAGACTGCCACCCTTGTTACACGAGGATAATTCACAAATGCAATTTTGCAGCCAGAAGAGAAAAGTTCTATAACCAGATGTAGTCTGGCTATAAACTGTTGTTTTAACAAGACATGCTTGCTGTATGGATGGCACCTTCACATGACAGCTTCAATGTATTAGACTTCTTAAATAAATGTCAAATAAATTAGCTGCAAAAAATCTTATTTCCCAATATAGTATCTCACGCTTAAATATGAACAAAGTATATTTTGGTATTTGAGCTTCAAGCTTCTCACACGAGGATAGTTACCCACTATAAAACATGAACCTTAAAAATATCAAGAGTTCTTTCCTCAATTCTGAGTCTCTTTTTTCCTCGTAGTTATTATCTTGTACTCATAACTACCATTTTATCATTTCATCATTATTATCACCTTGGATCATACTAGTATACTAAGCACCTAAACCTTATTCTTAAACTTTTTGCTTTTCTATCACATGGGAATTGAACATGCTTAACCTTTTTATGACTTGTCCAACCACTTGCATACCCTTTTGGTAGCTTATATAATGTACATGTTTTCGTATGATGCAGACTTACCTTCTCAAAGGCCTTTCCTCTTATTTTTATGAAACTTAGGGAAAACTTTCCAACTTACTGGTAAAGATATATGATAATTAAATAGTGTTTATAGGAGTTATACATGAGTTCATGAGTTCCTAAGTAGATGCAACAATCACATAAACACAGCACCTACCACCATACAATAATATACATTATAATCAAACATTATAGCAAAAATCCAACATTATATATCATAATTTTATTCATTCTCTTTGCTTGTTACACCGTCTTTTTCTATCAAGTAAGACAATATAATGAAGATAGTGTGAGAGAAGTAAATCTCTAAATCTAATTTAACGTATTTATTTTTCGATAATAAAATCAAAAGTTTGTAATATTAATATTGATCTTAATAATTTATAACATAGGATGTAGTATTGATTGAGAACTAGAAACTTAATTTTAAAACATAATTTAGTTATGTAGTAGCATATTATTTTTAATTTATATGTAAAACCTTTTAATAGAGATAAACTCATAAAAGAGAACAGAAATTTATTTTTTATTTAATTTAAATTTCTTTTATTAATATGTATATATGTATTATAATTGCGTATGCGGAGAGAAAAAATATTTGAAGAAATTTTAAGGTGATGTATACATGGAGGTTAACAAAATTATCTAAACTAAAAAATAATGATAAAAATATCTAATTAAATCTCAATTAGGAACTTACTTAAAAGTTTATAAACAATTTAGTAACTAATTGATTAATTTAAAGATTTTAACTGCATCAAAAAAATACATTTAATCGAGTAGTAGCACTATTTGCTATGAAACTTTAACGTGCCCATAAGCATATCATGGGGATTTAGAGTCATGACTTTTTTATTGGCTATTAAAATTAAATTGAAAAAGGGGAAACAATTACGAAGTTGAACAGTAATCATCCACATCCTTTTGTGCACTTCAGTTTTGTAAGATTCAGCAATAACTTACGTATTTGACTAAAATATTACTAGGAAAATATTTCCACATTTAATCCAGTAATAATAAGTTTCGTACGAGGACAAAATTGAAAGATGTGACATGATTATACTGATATTTCACGGAACTTTTTAATAGAAAACTTTAAAAACCATGTAGCTATATATCATTGTTGAAAGTACATATGTTCTTATTTCATGCTATAATACAGAAAACCTGGATTTGACAGAGTTATTGTAGCATCAACTATTGAAACTATTTATCAAATGAACGTTTGTATTCCTTCTTAATAGTCATCTTCATTTAATTTTATAAGAAGGCAACTTCCTATTAGTGTTTTCATATTTCACGACAATTAATAAATTATAATAAATCAATTATTAGATAACATTAGATTGTACCTACTTAGATTAGTGTATAGTCATGGTAAATTGTAAGTGAAAATTTTTATAATAAAAAGCAAATATGGTTTGAAGATTTGTAAATAAGGAAAGAAAACCATTATAAAGACATTAATGTTGTCTTCGTAATATTTAAAAATATATATAATAAGTATGTATTTACTAAGTTTTACATTTTGTACAGATTGATGCATTATCTTTATAATAATTTAAATTCATAAGATTATCATTAAAATACTGATCTATTTATAAGATGAAAGTGTGAACATGAAAACAGTAGAGTTTTTGAGTGTTACTTCATTTCCTTTGAAATTGGTATTTCTATGGTTTTATAAAAAAAACAGGTAAGATGGATTGAATTTTGTATTTAAAATTTTCAGTTTTACGTAGTATCAATGTCTTATGTCTCATGATATGTTTGAAATAAATTTTAACTTGGTATTCATGGTCAAAGCATTGTAAACTTTTTTTTTAAAGAAGTTTAATAACATACAATTAAAATAATTAAAAAAAAGAAAAATTTACTATCGATATTTTTATATTAATTTATTTGTTAACGAACATTATCTCACCAACACGATTAAGTTTCATTATATAAATTATGGTTAAAATTTACAATTGAAAATTATTTAGACTTCAAAGTACTTTTGACTAAATAAACAAATATTATTTAAATTTTAATCACTTATAATTAAATAAATAAGTATTATTTAAATCTCAACTACTTTTATTTTAATATTTTAAATATTTTTTAAAATATAATAATATAAAAGATCAAATATTTGCTCATTAAAAAAAGTAATATCATACAATATATATAAATAAAGTTCACTCTTCTAAATGTGAACATAAATAGTGTTTAAAGCTTTTGAGACAAAATTTAAAAGATTGCTTAAGGATTATATTTTATACTTTTAAATATTTTTTCATAAATATGATGTAATTTTTTTCCAAATTACCACACTGAAAATTTAATATATATATATATATATATATATATATATATATATATATATATATGTTTTAATTAGAACACAACTACAGAATAAATAAGTCTTCATCTGAAACACAACTTGTATTTTTTTAATGTATATCAATGACTTATCTTTAGTGTTTTTTTTTTTTTAATTATAGAAGTTGTATATGAATATATGACTTGTTTTATTTTTATTTTTAGAAACAATCCAAGAAGTTGTACGTGTGTAGAAAACTTCCTTTTTTATTTATCTTTAATAATATAGAGAAATTTATCTGCCAGAGGGTATGCTTATTTTGTATATTTTATTTAATAAACTCAGTTTGTTAACGTAAAGAAAAGGATGAGGGCATGAAAGATTGCAGTTTTGTCCTGTTGTATTAAAGTGTTTAGTTGTAACATTATGGCCCAGGGCCATCATTCATTTATTAATGAATTTATTGTTATTTTCATGTCCAAAAAAGGTTAAATAGTTTTTGTAACCACATATTAAAATGAGTTCAAATTAAAAAGTACTATCCCAAATAAGGTAAAATTTTCACATTAAGCACTATATGAATGATATTAACTAATAAACTTAACTTGTTCAGTGACAAGTCCTAGTTTCAAGTATAACTTACCTATTGTCATAACCTTCAAAATTCACTTACATCTCATATAAATACACACACCTTGAATCCTTTTTATTTTGAGTTGCTATGATATGAGATTTCATCTTAAAATTAATTGAGCCTACTATTTATTACCTACTTTCTTGTGTACCCATGAAGAGTTACAGAGGACAGTTCATTTGATTATTGATTCTTATCAGATGGAAAAACAAGATATCTTAAAAAAAAGCCATGCTTGAATTATGGCCACACAAGTTGATACTAGTGAAAATTTGTTATATAAATGGATTCACCTATTACCAACACTTTTGCCTCAGTTACCAGAATATTGGAGCACCTCACTCAAATAACATGGCTTCCTTGGTAACAGTGTGCTCAAGCTTCCTTCTAGCAGTTATAGTGGCTCTCACAGTTCAAATCTTGTACCTCTCACCCATTGATCCACTTTTGCCTGATCTAAAACCTGCCGCAACAACCAAAGACAACAAATTAAAGGTGAAAAGTTTATACTTTAACATGTTTTTGTTATGGAGTAGAACAATTAGTATTTGATTGGTACTTTTGTTTGCTGTGTTGGTGTTTTCTGAACAGAACATCATTAAACTTGGAGAAGGGGTTGTGAAGGAACCAGAAGATCTTTGTGCGGATAAAGAAGGGACTCTGTACACAGCTACAAGAGATGGTTGGATTAAAAGAATGCGCAGGAATGGAAATTGGGAGGATTGGAAGTATATTGGTGGTGATACCTTGATAGGAGTCACCGAATCAAAAGAAGGTGGTATCATTGTTTGTGATGCTTTCAAGGTAAACTAAACTCTTAACAACCAAAACTCATAAGTGTTATAATAGAATGTAATCAAAGCAAAACAAGTTCTATTTAGGGACATTCTGATAAACTTTTTCACTATAAGAAATTTATAAATTTTGGATTCATCATCTACTGTGTATCGTTTTCATCTGATCTCATCCTTATATATTATTGTTTTGTCTATTTTTGTTCAAACTTCAACTCCAACTTAGTTTTGTTATATTTTTAATCTATGGGATTTGAACAAATAAGTTATTAAGAAGGATAACTGATTTAGAACTTAAAGGGCAAAAGAGTGGATGGTAAAAGTTGCAGTATGTGATGAAAGATTAAAGAAGATAGTGATGATTTGCATGCAGGGTTTGCTGAGGGTTCAAGAAGATGGTGTCAGTGTTCTCACTTCAGTGGCTAATGATGGTTCTCCAATAAGGTTAGTCCCACACTGGACAATTAATATGCAGATTGGTTATTGTTCCTATACCACAATTTATTCCACGGTTATTGTTTTTATATCATAAATGTGAAATTGTCTTTTTTATAGGATCATTGTCCAATATTAAATGCCCGTGATGATGAAGCCATCATGCTTCAATATTTTCTTTTTTGTCCTTTCCAAATGCTAACTCATTACTCTAAGGTGATTTCCAAAAACAAGAAAAAAAAAAAATACCACGTGGTTAATATGTTTGTATTCATAAATTCGGTACAATATCAATAATTGACATGTTATCATGTTTAGTCACATGTGACAGTCAATTTTTAGTGGAGGGAAGTACCTTTAACTTTATTATTAGACCAAAAATATATATTTATATATATATATATATATATATACTAAATTTATTATTAATTTATAAAATTTATAGTGGTACTCAAAACGAATTTTTTCCCGAATAAGTTTTTCCAAAACAATTACCCGGTTAAACTTCACGTCAATTTATTTACTTATTTAATTAATAAAAGAGAATAAAATTATAATCTTCAACCCTAAAAACAAGTATATTTTGTTAAATGAATTCTCTTGAATAAATGGATAAATTCATAAATGTTTACAGGAAGAAAAAATGACCTAAAATAGACAAATCCTTTAATTAAGTGGGGAAGGCTGACGTAAGAATGCAGAAGAGTGGGTGAGGGTGGGTAATGTGATGTGCAAGGGTAATGAGTCATGGGTGGGTGGGTGAACAAAAACCTAAGTATAAATGTTTGGTTTGGAATGGTTTAATTTACACTAAACAAACAAACAATTTACAAAAGTAACTTATGTTAATTTCGACTTATTATAATAGATCATAGATAAAAAGTGTTTTTATTTTTATCTATACTAAATAAAAATATCTTCATATGAAGCTTATATAATAAACATTAAGACACTTAAGTAGATGCAAATCAGACTCTATTTGGTATTCTGAGAAAAGTAAAAGTTGGTAAGAATTATAATTAAGGTTGAATGGAATATGGTAAACAGGTTTGCAGACGATGCAATCGAAGATTGGGATGGGAATGTATATTTCAGCATTGTGAGTAGGAAATTTGATATGCATAATTGGCATCTTGATTTCTTAGAGGGAAGAGCTCATGGACAAATTTTCAAGTACACTGCCAAAACCAATGAATCTGCTCTTCTTCTCGATAATATTGCCTTTGCTAATGGAGTTGCACTCTCCAAGGACCAAGATTTTCTTTTGATCTGTGAAACTTGGAGGTAACCCTCTTTCTGAAATTCTTCTTCTTCTTTTACCTACAACTTATTTACCTATTATTCATTATCTATCAACATTAGGTTCCACCTATTTATCAGCAGAATAATAACATAAGAATTCAGAGACAATAATATACTTTTATTAAATAAAAAAAATACAATTTTTCTCCTTATCTTTAAGGAAAAATAATAGTTTTTTCTATAAATAGAAAAAATAACTACAAAAATAACCTTAGAAGGATAAATTAATTTTTCTCTCTTATTTTTTCTCTCAAATCCATGTAACATAAAATAAAACTTCTTAATTACATTAGAGATAATCTAAAATGTTTTTTTGTTATGCCATTAATTTTTATTTTACCTATTAAAACACGTCATAAATGTGATAAAGATTACTAAAATGAATATTTTATAAATTTAAAAGATTAAACCGAACTTTTTTAAAATTTAAAGAATCAAAATAAACAAAAAAAAAACTAAAGGAATAAAAATATACGTTAGCCTAATTGATTACATTTAAGCAAATATGTTAAAATCAGTTTTTAGCAAACTTATCTAGGGAATACAGTTTTAATTTAATGACTTTGTATTATGTATAATTTTCGTGTATCAGATATAGGATTTTGAGGCATTGGTTAAAAGGAGAAAAGAAAGGCAAAACAGATATTTTCGTAGAAAATCTTCCTGGTGCACCTGATAATGTCAATCTTGCTCCTGATGGATCCTTCTGGATCGGTTTGATTCAGGTATTACTATTGCTATTAACTTTTGGCCATGTAAATACTGAAATGTTCAACTAACTTCGCCAAACACTATGTTATCCTTTTTAATTACTTTCTTAATACATATGCATGTAAGTCAAATTAAAAGAAAAATACATAAACACATGAAAATTTTAATGAACTTGACTGTAAACTAGTAAGAGTTTGCCTAATATAAAAATATTATTAAAAATTGCATAACACAATGTGTTAGTTAAAATTGCTGTTTAATAACTTAAAAGATTGAAACTGGTAGGAGATGATATTGAATTGTTTTGTTTCAATGTTGATGTAACAGTTGAATTCTGAAAGACTGGACTTTATGTTCGACTACAAGATAACCAAGCACCTGCTTGCTTCATCTCCAAGACTCTTTTACCTTGTGAGTGGTCTAAAGAGAAGGGCAACGGTGGTGAATGTGGGAACTGATGGAAAGATAATTAGAAAGTTCGATGATGGTGATGGCAAGGTGATTAATTTTGTGACTTCAGCTTTGGAGTTTGAGGACCATCTTTACTTGGGTAGTCTTACTTCCCACTTTGTTGGAAAATTACCACTGCATGCTGCATAGAATAGTGAAGTTCAATTCTTGAATAAGGGGCCACCTCTCAGCTTGGATCATGCAAAAGAAGCACCTCCTTATATGTATGATTTAGACTATGCATATAGGGTAGAATATTGTCTCAGTTCTGCAAATTTGATAATAAGGTCTCAGTGTGTTTTCTTTGAGTTTCTTTTGACCTTTTTAAAATTCTTTGTCAGTGTTTTTTCCTCTGATAACAAGCGCATATAGACTATAGAGTGACATGTTCTTTGTTCAACACATTAAAATAAATAAATATCATAAAAAATTACAATAAACGAACATTGACCTATTCAGTTATTTATTCCATCAACATCAAAAAACTCGCTTTTGTAAAATAAAACACTGACAGACTTATTGCTCTTGAGAAGCACATTTGCATTTAACTAACAGTTGCTACAAGAATATTTCCCTTGACAAGGCTTTGCTCCAACAAAAACACTGCATCAATGTCCAAAAGGAATTTTATGCTTATAAGAGACAAACTATTCAAATAATATTGATTTATAAAAACCGAAGATGGCACTTGATAGTGTGCAACTAAAATCTGAAAACTTCAATAGTTAATATATACAAAAGTGAATTTACTGCATCCTCATCTTCTTTTCGACTCTTGAATGCTTCTTTGTGTCATTTAACTGGTCCCCTTTTGTTTTCCTACCATTTACGAATTCAGAGAAGGATGGTATTTGTGGCAAGTTGGTGTTATTTAACGAATAGCTTTCCATTGGCACAATACATGGAGAAGTTTCTGATCTAGCATTGCCAGAGTATTCATTGCTGGTATCTTCGGCACAAGGATCTAAAGCAGGTGGCGATTTGAAGGGCTGTTCAGCTGGTGTAACGGACTGTTCAGCTTCGGACACGACACTCGTTGAGGCAGAAGCATTAATTGAACGAAGTCTGTTCATTAATTCGCTGGAGCTAGTAGTCGTCAGCCATCTTACAGTACTTGCCACTTGCGAATAATAGAATGATTTGCCAGCCTTGCCATATTTCTTATAGCATTCATCCTCAAGGAAAGATGCTGACGTATCCACTTCAATCCTGAACAAATGTCATAAAAGAATTAAGGAAATAGCTCATCCCAACCGTTAATTTAGCTGTGATATATAATTTAAGGTGAATTCATCATCAACTTCGTGGTAGTCATTGTCATTACATTATGGTTAAAGATTTAGTTTTGCTATTTAAATAATACACCTATCGCACAATAACAATGTGATCTTTGAAGAAGGTGCTGTTGCATGTCAAATAAGTGGCACACTTGTTATAGCAAAATCATATTGAGCAACTGTGTGTGTTTTTCTGTTGTGGCAGAGGGAGCGGGACAATAGAACAAAAACTAAAAAATATGATGCTACGCATACTTGAAGTTGTCAAGCCGTTGCTGAACCTGTGTTAGAGCATTTTGTAACCTTTGCCTGCTTGCTCCTCGCATTGGATCAGAAACAGCATTCTTGTCAACTTTGTTGCTCTGTTATCAAATTAGATGAGTGGGTATACAGACAAATTAACAATGTATTCTCATTGATCATTAAAGTAATGAACTTCGAAAAGAAATAGGCAGAGACTACAAAAAGAACTGTATTGTCTTTCCCAATACAGATAGCTTATCAGAACAGTTTCTGCTATGTTACCACCCAAAGGTGCTAACTATGGAGAATCTACGTTTTTTAACCAACAACGTGGATGTAATCCAATAAAGATAAACCTGTTTATAACTGTTATTATTTCTATAGAAGTTTTCTTCTGCCCGTTGTAACATAGCAAGCTTTTCATTTACTCCCAATCTGGATTGAAGCTTTAACCTGGTTAGGTTGTTGACAACCTCATTACCATCTGCAAGTGAAGATTCATCCACGTAAATTATGGTCTATTAAACACTTCTTCTCCCCAAGAGTAAAAACACGGGCAACCAAAATAAGTTCTACCTTCTGAATCAGATATATCTTCCTCTGATCCACTTGCTTCCTCTTCCCGATTCCAGAATTCAGATAACTGTTCTCTATTAATAGCGCCAGTGGAACTGAAAAATTAAATGTCAATTAATACAAAATTAGATATCATTTAACTGAATTAATTAATATAGTATAAGGCAATCACCATCAGACCAATAATGAAATACACAACGAATAACCGTAAAGTGTTACAAACAAGAAGTCAGACCATATATTTCTAATGTTGGAGGAAACTACTCAATAGTCAATTTTTTAATTCCATTGCTTTCTTTTCTTTTTTATGTTTCTGGGTAATCACACTAAAATGGCACAACTTTGAGCCAAAAGCTGTATTGAAGTTCCATCTCTCTACCATATGGCCATATCTGATATCTTTATGTCAAATGAAGTAATAAAATTAACCATGGCCTGCATGTGACACCTACCATTCATAAAATTTTTCTAGCAAAAAAAATTGCAGCTACATATACACAAAATTTGTTTTCAGTTTATAAACTTCAAGTTCAATTCCTAATGCATAAGAGGGTTCTTTACTAATGAATAGCACCTGGTCATAAAAACTCGAGAAGAACCATTTTTATGGCGTAGAGCACTAATAGTTTTGAGATCCTCCAAACATCTGGCAACTAAGTTCGCATGTCTGCAGGCATCACAAGTTTTTCCACATAGTGATGCACTTACCTGCTTATAACAATTAAAGTTAATAATCCACTTAGCTTAACCTGAAGCATGCCAAATATTTCACTACCTGTTCCCCAAAACTCTCGAGAATCCTTTCCCTGCGGCATCCAGATCCTTCACAGTATTCAACCATCTACATAGTTACAAATACATTCCATTACGTAAGTATATAATGGCAAGGTGCAGAGATACAGTGTTAAGAAAAATCAACCAGAGACTAGATGTCACCTGATTGAAAGCAATCAGCGATATTTTGGATGATTCTTCTTGTGAACTAGATGACTGTGACTTTTTGCTCCCCGATTTACTTAATATAAATTCCTGATACAGATTATAATTTAAGAAAACAGATATAGTAAGAAAAACAAGAGCAAAGTCTCTAGTAAGCCAACCATTCTTTTGCGATCATCTACGGCATAGTACAACAGACTTCTAGATGGCAATTGATCACGCCCAGCTCTGCCGGACTCTTGATAGAATGCTTCCATTGACTTGGGAATATTGAAATGGCACACAATTCTGACATCCTTTCTATCAATGCCCTGGTAAATTTGATCTCAACTTATTACCAGCAAAGCACAAGTATAATAAATAAATATTACAATATTAAAACATAACAAATTTTTAATCAAACTGATAGTAAATCACCACTTACCATTCTGAATTAAGACCAAAGGATCAGTAATTACATGCAACAGCACAGCTCCATGCACAAATTAGGAAGAAAAGAAAGAAATATATCACAACCTCAAATAAATCAAAAGCTATTTGCACTATACTAAAATCATAAAAGGTTGTAGCTATACTTTAACACAAACAAGTGAAATATTCATACTCAGACTTCTAATCACATTTTTTTGTTCCTCAAACTTTGACCCAGTCTACTATACATTGTAAAAAGAAAAATTAATTTTAGTAATTTATTGTATTTTAATCCATCAATATTATTTTCAATCTCTACTCTATACAGGACATATCAACATTGAACTAAGGAATGATGAAAGCAATCATCGTTAATAGCATGCATGTTTTTGCACCATCATGACTCCATGGCCCTTGGTCTCTACAAAATTCCCATCACAGAGCATTTTAGCTTGGCAGATGCCGTACCCAATATCATGCCCTATATCATTGCAATCCATAGATGTTATAGCCACTACTGTGAACAGGGCCAAAAAACTCATCAACCCCCCACAGCACGCATTATCATGTACTTAACACTTAAAAGAAATAATTGCATGAGATACAAACATAAAAAGGAAAAAACATACCCAAAAGCAACAGTGGCAACAACAACTTTTATCTTAGAAGAAATCCAATCATCTAATACCGAAGTTCGCATTTTATTATTCAATCCTGCATGATAAGCTGGAAGACCCAAAATAAAATATACTATATGAACTGATAGGTGTAGACAATCAATTAGTAAAGGCAGAAAAATATGTAAAAGTACCAGCACATGAAATGCCACTTTGGGATAGATTACTTGACAAGTCATCACACATTGAACGTTCAAGGCAGTACACTATTGCACAGACATCTCCCAGGGATTTTAGTGTATTACATAAATCAGCAAAAGCATCATCCAATAGATCTTTGTATCTAACTGTATCATCAAGAATTCAAATCAGATTAGTTTGAAGTAAATTATAAGCTGCCTCTCATAAAATCAACATCTAGAGCAATTCACTGACAAAGCTCATGCAATAACTGGAATGCTTAATATAGCCAAAATAGAAGATGTTGTTCTTTTGCTTTCTTCTATCCTCTCTCATTGTATCTACACTATTAAAAGTATCATACACAAACATATATGTATTGTGCGGATTGATTTATTACTTATTGCACCAGTCACATTGTATGTCACATAGGACAATTATATTTCACCATTACTAGCATTGAAATTATGTCATAAAAGCTTAATTACTTTTAGATATGAATCATTCAGCCAAGCAGAACTCACCTTCATAATATATATTTGGACGATTAAATGAAGACTTGAGTATTAATGGATTTCGCATCCGCAACGATTCAACTACATCCTTTTGAACCCTACAGAAAAAGAGTATCCACGGAATCAATGCCACAATGTGTGTGTGTTAACGAATAATATGATATTGAAAAATATGTAAATTTTTTTTATTATCAGATAACATATCTATAAATAAAAATTTAAATTATGTGAAATATGATAGACATGATCGTTAAGATAATATAGCAAACTTCATCGGTTGGACCAACTACATTTGTATTCTATAAAAAGTTAATGAAGGTATGATTTTGACTAAGTTTTATACCTGGTGTAAACAGATCTTAACTCTCTTTCTCTCTATATATACACAATCACACATCATCATCATCTATGTCACTTGTAGGAGAATAGCAATTGCAAAACCATGTGAAAATTGACAAATTAATGTTCAAAAAACTATACAAGCTTAAGCTTGAATATAAAATGCAAAGATGAACAAAATTAAAACGAGACAAAAAAAAAAAAAAAACTTATATCAAAGAAACTAAATTAAGAAGACTCACTTTGGCACAGCAGTAGCAGTCAAAGCTAATATTGGTACATCTGGTAGGTGGCTTCTCAAAGATGAAAGCTTACGGTAGCTAGGTCTGTTCGAAATAGAGAAGGAAAGGAGAGAATTGTGTATCATGAGAATAAACTCTAATCCATATGTATATTGGGGAAATTAAACACAAACGCTCCAAACTCAATCAGACCTTCAGATATTGGATAAAGAAAATCCAAAAGGCAAAGATAATAGAAACATTAATGGAATTCAGCTGGAACCTATTGAAGCACAATCAATCAAGCACTACCAAATTAATGATATAGGTTTAGCACTAGGATGAAAGTAAATATAAAAATCAAGCATATATACATGTGAACAAAGAAAACGAGAAGACGAATCTAATTAGGCAAGGCACTACAGAAATATTAACTATGTAAAATTTGTTGCCTTGGCAGAAAGAAACATATAGGTCCTGTAAGATAATCATGAAAGAATTCTACCACGACAACAAACTCCAATTGGCTTGTTGCAGAAACCAGATGTATGACAAACCTGAAATCGTGACCCCAACTTGAGATGCAATGCGCCTGAAAATTTTGCACAAGGGAAACTTTTAAGAAAGCAAGTAAATTCCAGCAGATAAAATATTTGAAATGGTCTTCCCAGCACACACCTCGTCTATGGCAATGAGATTTAGCAGCCCCCTAGTATATATCTTGGTCAGCTTTGACATAAACCCTGGTGTTGCTATCAACTCTGGAGTCACATATAGCAGCCTTGTAGAAGGTTTTCCAGAATCAAGGTCCTCGTGAATCTTAAATCATAAAAGGTAAAAATCACTTTCCTGAATCAATAACTCTAGGGAAAAGTGAGGAATTGTACATATGGACTTAGTTCCTCTAAACTCTAAGTGAAGATATTAGTAAACAAAGTAGGGTTTTGTTCACCATTGATTTCAATTATAACATTTTCGTAAATATAAATTCATAGATAATTCCTCACTTTCTCACTTTACACATGATAGGAACTCTGATATCATAGGGTGCCTGAGTCCCACATGGAGAGAACTTTTGAGGGTGGGTTTTCCCAAGTGTTTGCATAATTATCAATATCTCTTCCCGTTAAAGGGGATAAATTTATTAAACATGCATATAAATTAATTTGGCATGGATTCTTTATACAGACACACACTATCAATGTTAAGCCGAAGTACCAAACTAATTCCAATACAAACAACACCAGGATCTGGAAAATATTATTGAGATTATTGTAACTTTTATATTACCTACACTTCTAATTCACTTTGACATATGTAGATATATTATTTACAATGAAGATGATGATCCTTGATGCAATAATAAAGTTGCTGCCTTTTAAGGTGATAGAATCAGTCATGATTGAAATCCTAGTATCAGTCACACTGCACTGCTTCCAAGGTGAGATAACTTACATCTAACCCAAACCTCACTAAGCTGGATAATCGTGCATCAGATTACCTATCATAAAAAGTTAGCATTTTAACAACTTACTCACCTTTACTTTATCATCTGCTGTTTTTGTTGAGGAGAGAAAATCTGCTGCAATCCCTTTCTCCTTCAGTGCCGTTACTTGGTTTTCCTAACTTACAGAAAGAAAAAAAATCAGCCAAAACAAACTCTAAACTCAGAAAATCAATATGTCTGAAAATTAAGTGAATTACCAAAAGATGCCTACCATTAAGGCTGTTAGCAGAACAAAAGTCAGAAATCACAGTAGCATCCTAGCATAAAAAATCATGTGAATTACCAAGAGCAACAAGCTCAGCTAAAGACACAACATGTACAAAAGAAGAACGTCATCCACCTATTAAAGGACATACAACAAGCACAATTCCTGTTTTTGCCAATGCAGGGATCTGATAACACATTGACTTGCCTCCCCCAGTTGGCATAAGGCAAAAACAATCCTTTCCTGCGTAAAAAGAGTCCAAAATCAATGGAAAATTCCAACTTAAATTACCATTTTTAAGCAAATAATCACTTTTATTATGCAAAGAACACGACTTGAACCGAAACTGTTACTTTACACTCATCAACAGTCTCTAAGACACCAAAGACTACAAAACACGAAGGAAAATATCATAGTTCACTTCTATGCTTGTAGAAAGGAAAAGGTGAATGCACCTGAGAGCACCGACTGAATAGCGTCCAATTGCATGCCCCTAAAATCAGGGTACCCAAAGTGCCATCTTAGAAGCTTCACCAACGTTTCCTTGCTGTGCAGTTCCTTCTTCTTCTTGTTCGCATTCGCGTCGCTCAGTGGCAATGTCGACTTCTTCTGCATTTCAATTCCAACCTGCCAAATCAAAAATCGACCAACGAATTCTTCAGCGGAAGAATTAAGAATAAAATCGATTGAAAGTGCACCGAAAGTTCGCACCTTTGATCGAAGGGTTTCGCGAATTGCTCGATGCAAAGCCGTTCGCGGGTTTTTCTTTCTCCCAATGGACCAAAAATTGAAATTGAATCAATAAATGAAAAAAAGTGAAAGGCAAAAATCTCCCATGAGAAAGAAAATAGATAATGAATTATTTTCGGTATCCCTACCCTGTCTAATATAAACATTGTTTAATTGATTTTAAAAAATTAGTGATAATTAAGTTTCTATAAATTTTTATTCTTTTAAAAAATTAATTATTTTATGAATAATTTTGTTTAAATTATGTCTAACTTTTGATTAAGTATTATGGTGACATTTTTTTCGGTTAATAGTTGAATTAAGAATATCATAAGATAAAAAAAAGGTGAAGTGAACATTTTCTCCTTAAATTAAAAAAAATATATATATATATATATATAAAGAAACAAATGTTGTTGAAGTTGGTACAATTCTCCATTAACTGAAATTGTAAAAGAATCAACCAACTCAGATTGAATCTAGCAAATTTGCATCAACCTCTTGAGTTAAAGGAGGAGACTCAATCTATACTTGTCTCCAGTACATTTTATGTCAATTTCATGATTAAATCAAATTTGAAGTGCTGCTATGTTTCTCTTTTAGAAAATGAATGAAACTTATTGTTTTATAATAATTATTTTAATTATATATTTATTTGGTTGTATTTCTTAAATTTATCTTGATTGTAATGTGAATTATTACATTATAAATGATACTACTATATTATTTAATCATCTAAATTTGAATTTCAAGAAAGTAAAATTTAAACTCAATTTAACTTTATAAAATTGAGTAAAGTTTACATTCATTTCATTTTTTTAAAAAAAATATTGTTTAAAGAAATTTAATATGTTATTTTTACAAATAATATTAAAATTCATTTAATTAAAATTTATCCATAATTTCAGAATCAATACAAATTATTTACTACTGAAACCATTTTTTGCATTTGTCCAGATTAAAAGTTTTAAAAACATGTATGTCATTTTTTGCTATTATTATTATTATTATCATTAAAATAATTTAACGTAAATTAAATAAATTTTACTAATTTTTTTAGATACGAACTTTTTACTTCACAATATAAAAAAAATAAGTTTTTAATTATTAAATAATGTATAGTTTAAAATGCATGTTTAATCTAAAAGATTAGAAAAGATACACCACATATATCATACTCACAAAAAAAAAAAAAAAAAAAAAAAAAAAAAAAAAAAAAAACACTAATGTTGTAGTCTAAATTACAAATTTTGAGATGGTACAATTTAAAGTTTGAAATTCACTTTCAAATTTAGAAGTGTATTCTATATTGTACAATTTTAAAATTATTTTTTGAAAAGAGCTCATAAGTCAATATTATACATTACAAATTCTGAAAGTTTTTTTTATGAAAAAAGATAATCAATATTATATATTACAATTTAGAAATTATTTTTTATAAAAAAAATTGAATTATGTAATCAGAAATACAATATTAACTTCACTAAACAATCTACAACTTAAAAAAAATCTAAAAATTAAAATTAAAATTGACTTCGAAGTTTATAATTCAAAAGTAAAAAATTGACTTTTAAATTACTGTTTTAGACTGCGTAATCTGAGATACTTTATTAGTTTCAAATTACACATCATGAAAAAAAAAAAAAAAAATAAAAAAAGAAAAAAAAAAAGGAAAAATAAAAAATAATAAAGAAAAAAAAAAAAAAAAAAAAAAAAAAAAAAAAAAAAAAAAAAAAAAAAAA
>Ga0209700_104631_pt1 | contig 24466 bp, 20 predicted proteins | sample SiratroredBW_FD_187528 | JGI IMG/M metagenome (GOLD analysis project Ga0209700, IMG submission 187528) | Root nodule microbial communities of legume samples collected from California, USA - Siratro red BW (SPAdes) (version 2) | ecosystem: Host-associated > Plants > Roots > Nodule | place: USA...
TGTATATGTATATATATACATATATATATATATATATATATATATATATATGTATATATACATATATATGTATATTTGTATATACATATACATATATACATACATATATACATAGTTGAAGTTTCAAACAAAAAAATAGAAATGAAAGACTTCTAAGTAGACTCCTAGGAAAGAGAGCTACGTCACTTGGACAAGTTAAGTACCAAGTCTTTTCTTAACTCTGGCAATATCTCTCAATGAAATCTTCAATACAGTTTTCCTCATTAACAAGAAATGTAAGTCTTGGAAAAATTTCAGCTTGTTTCACTTAAGTGTTTAACACTTTCCTTTTTGCACTATTGTTCTTGTTGATTCTCTAGAGATGAGTCCTCCTTTGCAAGCCTTATTCTTCTCCAAAGAGGCTACCTAAGTAATTCACAACCTTCAAAAAATTCACAAGCCAAGAGGTGATTTCATCTCAAGAGGCCAAAAATTAAAAACAAGAAAATGCTAAAAATTTGAAATGCTAAACTCAAAGGATTATAAAAGTGACAAAACTGGAAGAATACTTTTAAAAGACTCAAATCAAGCAATTAATGCTAGCAACAAAGTCAAATACACAAAAGAAAATCTAGGAATAGCTCTACAATGGATTACGAAACAAAAACAACAATTAGAGTATTCTGACCACTATGACTATTTGATTTATGTAATTTTTTTTATTTTGTTTTTGAACTTGAAATTTTTATCTAATATCAACAACACAATATTGAACATATTCGTAACAAATTCCACTTGAAAACAACACTGGAAAAAATTAGAAACACCAAAACCCGAGAGTAAAAGTTAGTAGAGCACTCTGTTTTTCAACAATGAGCATTCAGGCTTTTGTAATTTATCATTTTAACTACTTTGAATTTGAATGTGCCTTTTTAACATAATTTTTTTAACATCTTAAAGTGCTCTCATTAAAAGTCTCACATCAAAATATGTCGTATATTTTTTTATACAATTTTTTCAAACTAGTGCTACTACAATGAAAATTAGCTGTAAGAATGGTTTTTAAGGAGGCCAACAAATTAGAACAAAACAACTAGAATAGTGGAAACCTAACTCTATGAAACTCATTAGTGATCTATTAGCAAGTTAAAGAACTTGAAAACACAAGGAAAAGCTCGCAGGTTTACACATGTGCAATTTACTCAAGGCATTTTAATAAACACATGGTAGACATAACATAAGCATTTCAGCAAACACCTTATGAACAAATTTATAGACTTTGAATTTATGATATAATTTGAATTACATGACTTAGAACATAACAAAAAATGATCAGAAACTGTAAAATAACTAAAAACGAAGTGAATTGACTAAAAAAATTAACAAAAAACTCAAAAAATACAATAACAGTAAATGAAACAACACAATGCATGAACAATCCTAATTTTGAAGTTTTTTGACGGTTCAAGTAGGGACAAAGATTTTGAAGGATTTAATTCGTAAAAGAAACGTAAAAAATAGTAAACAACAATTCAAGACGTGAAAGAAATGATGAACAACACGAAGAAAACAAATTGAAGAAGCACTTATCTCATGAAAAACCTAAGCTCCAATGTCAAATGATGCAGTTCCTAGATTCACACTCTTGCTTTTAGTGCTTTTTCTCAATTTTACATTGAATGGAGTGAAGTTGATAAAGTGCAGTGGAATAATGAAGAGATGAAGAATTTGGTAGTAAATTTTCAAAATGAGGTTAGGCCAACAGCTAGGAGGAAGTCTAGAAAAGGTTTTTTGTAAGACTCGTCTAGAGAGAACCTTGACAAGAGTAAAACTGGTGAAAAAAATATTTTGGCAACAATTCAATATATTAATCAAAGTTATTTTACAAGGAGAGATTACCTCTAATTATAGAAAAAAAAATTAAGATTAACACTAACCCTAACCCTAGCTTGTATGACAAACTTCTTAAAAACTCTCCAATTAGAAAATCACACGTGTTATGCCATGAGTGCAGAGGATCCTCTCCATTGACAAGGTGACATGTAGCAAAGAGCATCAGAATCATATGCAGGTGCCACCTAAGCCCCTAGCTCATACCCTAGGTGCTAAATCTCTCTCTCTTTTTGGGTTAGTGTATGGCCCAAATACAAGACCCAAAATTTAAATTTCTATACTACATTAAACCAAAATACAAGGCCCAAAAATTCTTATTCTATTTTTTACAATTTATACAAGGGATGAAAATTTTAATAATCCACTTTCCACAACAGAAAATTCTTATGTAAACTTTCTTCCTCTTTTAGGCCTTTTGACCCTCCTTCTTGTGATTGACTCATCATATGGTTTCTTAAGTACTCCTTCATCAAGAGGCAAATCGCAACCCACTGATTTTGCAACTATATAGTTGTTTCAAATGTAATTATATGTGTGTCCAAATCTATCTACCATATCATCAGTCACTTAACGACATCAAAGCCAATCTAAAAGAATGGATCAAATTGAGTTATTTTAAACAAATTTGGAACCAAATTTAACAAAATAAAAATTGAAACCAATTTGATTTTTTTCAAATTATATGGGACCAAAAGTCATATTAAACTTTTTAAAAAATTATAAAATTAACTAACTTGTCTATTTCTTTTTAACGATGTCTTATAAAAAGGATAGGAGCACATGATTTTGTTTAATGATACGAGTGTGTCTAAATAAAATATGTTGCATTTGATAAGTATTTTAACTTAAAGAGAGAGAAATTCATAGTTAAGTTTTCTAGTATGCTCTTATATAAAATATAATTATAACAATTCATAGTTGTAAAAATAGGTTAAATTGTCAAGTACATATGAAGAAAGAATTGAATTATGTATTAATATAATTTCACAATATTTAGGAAGAACAACATCTAAAAAGATAAAAAGAAGAGGTGTTATGATTAATGATTGATTAGACTTAGCTTTCTTTAATAGTCTTTACTATCAGATAAAATTTGGCAAACCTTATGAAAGAAATCTCTTACTTTAACACATTAGATAACAAGTTGACAATATGTAATTTGAATTAGTTAAAGGATAAGCAAGATTTAAGCTTTGAATTTTTATATTAGTTCATCTATAGATGAGACTACGTTCAGTTTTTGATCATGTTTCATTATGCAAACTCACATTACAAGATACAAATTAAATATTATTTAAACCTCAGACACTCCTAGTTAAACACTTAGTGTTGTTTAGAATAACAATCACTAATAGCTAAACATTGAGTGTTGTTGGAAAAGCAACAATTGGTAGTTAGGACATGTTTACAAAGAAAGATCAAAATATCACTAAGATGTTAACTAAAAGAGGGTTTACGTTCTTAGACAAATACAAGAATAATTTCACTTCTCAGTTTGCTAGAGAGCACACTAAAATGTTCTATCAAACGAATTACACAAGGTAGAGCATAAGATTGTTTTCACTTAAAGATTCTTATACTACACCAACCTTTCTTTAATAGGATGTCTTCTATTTATAAAGAATTTGAGAAAGTAGTCGCTGTAAACCTTTTCTAGTTATTGTGTAATCTTGAATTAATTTCCGTTCTTTAAGAAGTATCTTTTCTCATAGGAGTTGAATAAGTGCTCTTTATCCAACATTTAACAAAAAAATCTTCTTGAAGAAATCTTTGTTATATATGACTTATCAAACCTCAGTGAAATAGCTTTTTATCCAACTTTGAGTAAAGCCGAAACTTGTAAATGGAAAATGGTTTACGTAAAGGCGACAATTAGGTTGTTCAAAGGAATCGTTGATGATTGTCAATTTTGAAACACTCTTCAAGATATTTTATACTTTTGACATTGACATATTTTAAGAAATCCTCTTAGAGGTCAGTGAAAGAACATTAAGACTACATATCTTATCATTTATAAGTGACTATGTAGGAAAATTAAGACTCAAGATTAGACTCGGGGTTAGATGTTGAGCATGAATCTTTATATTTTATGGTAAATATAAAATATGAGGTAATTTCCAAATTTAATCATTCTTTAGAAAAAAAAAAAAAACTCGTCATTTTCATGATATGATAAAGAGGAAGAAGAAGACCACTCTTATGAAGATTACGTAATATTAGAACAACTTTTAAAATTGAAACAAAAATTTAATGTTTTGTATATTGAAAATAAAAAGTTGAAGGAGAATCAGTTATCATCTGAAGAAAAGATATCATATCTAGAATAAATTGGATACATAATTAACATAATATCAACTTTAATTTTAAAATTAATGTACAATATTCAAAACAACCAATATAAAAAATTCATTTTCTAATAATGAAAGAAGAATGACCTAAAAAAATAAATATACGTTCTACTAAACACATGGATTCTATATGTAATTAATATAATATGCATTTAAACCCTAAACACATAATACATAAATTATATGTAGAATATGTAAAATCAATCTATGTTCTTATTAAATCGTTTGTATGGAATGGAAATTTAGGGTTCAAGATACTAAATCAATTGTGTAAATAACTGATATAGTATGCGTCAATTTAATTATCAAACCGCAATCATGTTGTATGTTACATCACTTTTATTGACCTAATGCAAAATGTAGAAAATATTGTTTACATACCAGTAGCATTACAATGCATTCTTATTTCTCAAAATAATATTTTAATACTTGTAAAAAGTAAAATTGAATCATTTCAATAGCGATTATTTACTGTAATTAATTATTTTGTTTAAAATTTATTAGTTTGTATTATCATCAAAACAAATCTTAGAATTACTAATCTAAATAGAAGAAACTCACAAATCATATTTGTTTTAGATAAATTAAATTCACAAACTATTTTCCACAAAAACAGATAAATTTTCACCCTGAACAATAATATAATGTCTTGAAATTGCGATGGTATGAAAGCTAAATAGTTCTCAATTAGCCTAAGTTATTATGTGCGAAACATACACCAAATAGAAAAAGTATTGGAAAGCACAAGCTCAACATATACGAATGAAGCAGAAGCTTCTGTACTTTTGATATAGTTGTAGAATGTTTCTGTTTCGAATCACAGCAATGTCAAGAGCTTTTCTCATCGTTGTTTTGGATCCTCATGCTATCAAGGTATGATCTCCCTCGGAGTTCTCCGGAGAGGTATCCCCTGTAGTATTCGGTTACTTTAATTGTCCTGAACACTGCTGGTGCTTCTGGAGTAACAAGGCTTTCTGCTGGACCCAAATTTACTTCCATGCCAGGGTTGTAAAATGTAGCTATGGAAAGCCTCTCCTTTTCTAGGTTCACTGTTGCTCGGTGCTCGATGCTCCGATAAATTCCATTTGTCATTATCTACACCCAATTGGTTAAGTTAATGATCAAACTCATGTTTGCAAAAATATAAATCATTAAAAGACTAATTGAATTAGTTTTGATTAATAGGATTTACTGAATTTTGTGAAATAATTAATGAGTCATTAAAAGAGATGAATTTGATCATTTTTTGTTTTATAATCTGCAGGATGAATTTGTATATAAATGGAGTAGTTGGTAAGAAGTAAATAAATAGATTGTTTTGGTGTTTAATTAATGACTTACCTCAAGCATGTCTCCGAGATTGATGATGAAAGCATTGGGGAGAGGTTTTATAGGGATCCACATTCCATCTTTCTTAATTTGAAGACCTTCCATTTCATTGGCTTGGAGAAGGATAGTTAGGCCCCCACCATCAGAATGGGGGTTGAGTCCCATTACTAGCTCTGGTTGGGGACATGGTGGATAGTAATTCATCCTCATTGACTGAACCCCATCACCAAATAACTCTCTAATTTCCTTTGTCTCCATTTTCAGGGCATTTCCCATTAGCTCAATGATTTTGATTGCAAGGTTTTTCAATTCGGTACAATAGGTGTCTAAATCATATCTGCAATAATATCATTATATAACACCCACACAAAAAAATGTGTTCAAGGTAGTAAATTACGACGCCATTATTCAAACTATACTACATAAGTTATCTTTTAAGTCAAATTGGCTTCTGGCTTTTTGTTTGTCCTATGTCAGTTTGCTATTATTGTGTAGAAGTGTTGACTTTGTCACTTGCATTTAGTGTTTGTTATTTGTCGTCACTTCTTCAATGTAGTTGTACACTTTTGCTGTATTCGATTAAAAAATATTAAATAATTGGATCATACATGGAGACAGGTTTGACTGGTCTATCATAATCAGATCAAATTGATGATCTGATTGGTTATATGCAATTAATCCGAACAAATAGAAATTGATTTATCTAGATCAATTAAAACTTGATGATCCCTTTCACTAAGTTACAAATTTTAAAACATATTTTCAAAGATATAAAATGAAGGAAAACAATTATAATGGAGAAAACGAAAAGCATATAAGCATAATAATGAACACAGAGAGAGAGGAACCTGAATGGTAAGGGGATGTTGGGGAATAAGTAGGGTTTCCTTAATTGTGGTGGCAAAGTGAGCATGAAAAACATATCTGCCCATTCTAATTTCTGCTCCTCAGAAACAACAAACGCCTGACCATATCCCTCCACACCTTCTCCTTCTCTTTGCCCGAACTTTTTTTTCTCTTCAATTGGAAGATTGAAGAATTCATGAGCACCTCTCTTCACTTTCTCCACTAACGAAGTGCTCACTCCGTGATTAATCAACTGTACGTGAATAGTGATTGACCATTTCATAATTAACATGCATATATGTGGAACAATCAGGACATGCATAATCGATTCTCCTATATGAAAACAAGCTAGGACTATGCACAAATAATGAATAAAAACACTCTAATCTGGATGATTCTTTGTTAGATAAGGAGGATGACAAACCTGAAAGAAACCCCATTCTTTGCAGGCATAGTGTAGGTTTTCCAGCTCAGTTTGCTTGAGATCTTGTGAGAACAATTTGCTTAGGTCAATGACGGGAACTTGGGGTGAAGGTGTGGTGGTAGATAGTATTGGACGTTCATGAAGTGGACGAACGTAACGCTCTGGAACACTCGTCAACGCCTCCTTTGCAATTTCTTGGACAAAGGGAACTGTAAGAGAATTCGGTTCCATCAGCAGAGGACACAGCTAACTGAATGTTCAAGATGAATGTTGGTAATTTTCTTAGTTTACTTGACTTTGTCTAAGTTTGTGTGAGGGCAAAGCTAGGAATTTTAAACTATATGTTTAAGCAGGCCAAATAAAATATTGAAAATAATCTACACAAGCGTGCCGACAAGTTTCGTGTATGTATGATGTTGTTCACATGCATATCGTTAATATACTACGTGCTATGGATGTTTTTAACATATCTTTAATTTAATATTTATTAAAACATAACTTGTGTTTATACAGATAGTCTTACAACTCATTGGAATTCCAATAAATTAAGGTTGAATTCTTTTGATTTTAATTTAATTATTTTAAATAAGTCAATTCAAATTTATTAAATTTTATTTTATTATTAGAGAATTTTAATTATCATTAAATAAAAAAATATAAAATATAACAATTAATACTTCAACATTGCATGCACTAACAAAATAAAATCACTAAATAGTTAAAAAAATTAATTGGTTGATATATACCAAAATATATTCTTAGTGATATTGATTAGAAAAACCTTTGATACCCAAGTCTGTATGAACTTTAATAACGAGTGAAAGGAATTTAACTTGTATTACCTTTGCTATAGTGTGTACTTATAAGCTTTTGTTTTTTTGGTTTCTGTTCTTACCCGACCCGAGTCAGAGTCGTTTTCACAAGATGAAGTCGGTCGTCGCTTCTCACCAATCCATAATCAAATGGGGGTTCACTTGCAGAAGACTCTCCGACGCTCAAGTCAGTAAGAGTGTAAAGAATGGTGTTTTGAATATATGAGTAAGTGCATAATGAGATAGATAATACTCCCTCTCTGCTAAGGAGATATTTATGAGGATATGTCATTCATATGTCATTTAAGGCGGTATAAATCTCCATAAAGATATGAAACATTAAGAATCACAAATCACCGTGCCCTCATCTCTTGACGTTAAGCAGGTTAAAGCGTTACACGGGTGATCAATAGAGAGTTGGGCCGTCATCAGTTTGGGTGAACCTGGGCCGACCACCAGGGTAGGTACACAAGCCCCCCAGGTTTGTGATTCTAACAAGTGGACTGTGATCATGGCTGAACAGGTTTCGGTCCAACTTGCCCAAAACGGGCTAGGCCGAGAACATCACATCAAGGTTTGTGTCGGATTCAAATGAAACCGCGTAGAGTTCCTGCACAATTCCAAAGGTCGACTGTCGAGTCTTCATTACTGAGATGCACGGGAAATGACGTGACATGGCCTTGAGGTGACGTTTTCGCCCCTTTCCCTTGATGGCACCACGTGTTCACTGGGCAACGTGGCTCCATCACGTATGTTGACCTCCATAAGTCGCCTTAAATGAAGTCGACTTTGCCTCTTCATCTACTTCGTACCACATCAGTTGCCTTCAAATCTGTTCCGTCTAAATCCCTCTGGCACGCGCATCTGTTATCATCCTCTCCTCTGAACGATTCTCCATCGAGGTATGTTCATGGCCTCCTCTTTTTTTGCTTCCCCTAGTGCTCGTAGAACTCTGTTAGCTAGGGAAGTTACTCCCTTGAGTGAGGGGAGCTCCTCCGAGCGTACTGCATCTGTGGTAGGTAGGGTGAAATCCTTAGAATGTACCCCTTCACCATCATCGCATCCTGCTGTTGTACCAGTGGATTCTTCCTTACCCCTCCATCGACCTAGGAAAAGGACAAACCACATGCCTAGTGCAAAGAACCCAGGGCCCTCTGGTGCCCCAGAGAGGGTTAGGAAAATTCCCCTGCACCCTCCCATAGTGAACCCTAAATATTCTTAGGTTCATAGCGACGTAGACAAGCATTCTTCCATCTATAACACTAGAGATAGAGTGGGTCAGTTTGTTGCAGTGTACCCCGTGTGTGAGGATTCCTTTAGTGAGTATGTTGTAGTCAAACCTTGTAGGACTCATGAGCGTGTTTATATGAGACTAGATACCCATAGTTATGACTTCACATATGTCTACAATTATTTGTTCAAGGAGTATGACATCTGTTTTCCCCTTACCGACTTTAAAACGGGCATGCTAAGGTTGATGAACGTAACCCCTAGTCAATTGCATCCCAACAGCTGGGCTTCGTTAAGTTTTTTGAGCTACTTTGTAATCAACTTGGTCTTGAACCCTCAATAAGTGTTTTCACCCATTTCTACCAAATAAAGTTTGGTAAATGCGTAGGTTGGGTATCTCTGAGTGCCAGCCATAGTAGTCCTCTTTTCACCCTCTATAAATCTTCCTACAAACACTTCAAACCCCAATTCTTTAAGCTTCACTGTCGCCCTGAAGATGCTGATAAGCGGATTCTCTTTCACCCCGACCATACTCATCGGCACCCCTTGTATTGGTAGAGACCCATTTGGTTTCAGCCACGTCCCGACTACCAGTTTTTTGTCGAGGAGAAGGCAGCCATCAATGTCATTCGACAACTCTCCCAGCCTTTTCAAACCAGAGCACTTCTCTATCATCCCCTCGTCGAGGATCCCGATGCTCTATTCCTAGGTATAATTGACCCTGTACCTATGAATCTGTCTTATCTCGTAACACTAACTTCATTTTCTATCTTGTAGAGATCATGGGTAATTCTATCGATATGAGGAAACTCCAAGCTCGGGTTGGCGGACACAGCGAACTCGTCGCCGAGCTTTAGGCCGGTAAAAGGAAGAGGAGCGAGACGTCGGAGTCGGGCGACATGTCCTCTGTTCAAAAGGAATCTAGCGATCGCGGCCACTCCAATCCCGCTGCTGGTGGGCACGCCTCTCCGCCCCTAGTGACACACGAACCTCTCGATCCTGCCTCTGCTACTGCCGCCGTCATATCAGGTACCTTTGCAGCGAAAATAGCCCCCAAGGTGATCAACCTTGAGGGATCCTCCGAGGGTGGTGTAGGCTCACCACCCGGTCAAGATGTTGGCAACCCGCAGACCAACATGATTACCAGAGCTCCGCCGACCTCCTCGGGACCCGTCAGGCCGAACCACCTGAGCGTGACCACTCCTGGCGTGCAATCCAACTGGCATGTCAACCGGCAAGCCAAAGATCTGAGCCAGGTATACCCTTATGACGTCGAGTTGATGGCCAAAGTCGGCGGAGTTGGATGCTTTGAGGCCGACAGTATCATGATGGCTAGATGTTTGACCATCATGCAGTATCACCGCCGGGTGGTTGAGGAGGAGATTAGTCTCCATGGTAGGCTAACCGGCTTGGAACAGCAAGTGGAAAGTCTGATGAAGACTAAAGAGATTTTGGAACAAGCTGTGCTCGACCTGAGAAAGGTCAATGCCGACAAAGAATCGGTTCTCGCGACCAAGGAAGCCTAATTGCTTCACTCCTCAGAGTTGTGCGAGCGACAAGAGACCGAATTGATCCAGATGAAGCAGACGGTGAAGGCAGCAGAGGGACGAGTGGCGGAGCTGCAGGCTGAGATGCTAAAAAGGAAAGCTGACTGAGCTGCCGAAAAGCTCCAACTTGAAAAAGCCTGTGTCGAGGTCTACGAGGATGGCTTCCTTAAGGCTATGAAGCAGGCTACTATCTTGGCACCTGATATCAATCCGACACTATTTGACATGACAAAGAAGATGCACCAGCCACTGAACCTATTGTTGACTCGACTCTTACCCCCTGACCACATTTACCTTTCTGAAAATTGTATTTATGTTGGCTGGATGACTGGACAAACTTTATGAAAACTGCATGTCTTTTATTTTGTTGGGATGCATATGACCACTTTGTGCTTATGTTGTATATGTGAGCAATTGTGGATGTACATTCGGGTTTTATCTGGCTTTGAGCAGGTCACTCGAAGGTTAACCTGCTTGTTTAAGGCTTAAGGGCTTTGCCTAGCCTAATTTTCTTGGTCAACCATTTTCGGCCAAGACGTAATCGGCTTGTATGCGCTCTAAACATTTCAGCAAGGGGGTAGAGAACACCCTCCGGAAAAGTTTCTCATTTACAACAGTATAAGAAGCCATGTGTCTCCTAACCTTTTTTGCTTCCTCTTTATTATCGGGTAACACATCATTGACTAAGAAGTTCATAATGGGTGTCATCTAGCTATCTCCCCCTGTCTGGATTGCAAACACATCTTTGTGGTCCCAACTAGGAGTGTGCAACACCTCCTGGATTAGTGTTCTGTGTTGACTTACTTTCTTACTGCTCGCAAGTTTGGACAGGACATCTGCACGATAATTCTTTGTACGAGGTACGTGCATAATGCTTACCTCGTTGAACTGAAGGGCTAAATTTCAGGCTATGTGTAAACAACTTCTTTGATGAATCCTATTTTTGTGAGCTGCCCTACTTCTACTTCGACTGCCCTCGTCATTCCTCACCGAGCTTCCTTTTCCTCTAGGTCATTGGTCGTGCTTGGGGTAACAACGCTAGCTTGTGACACATAAAATCTGGGTCAATCCCGGGCATGTCTGCTAGGCTCCAGGAAAAAAGGTCTGAGTTGGTTGTTAGCACCTTCTTTATTCTGCTGCGCACAACCTGGTAGTTGTCACAGCCCACTCGGGTAACCCTTCGGGAACCAGGGCCGAGTTCGACGGTCATTATTGGTTCGTCGAAGGTTGGGCAACTTTCCTCGAACTCTGCCCGGGGGTCTAGGTCAATGTCTACCTGTCCATCGTCGAACCCGGGAACCCCCATCACCTCGGGCATTTCCACATTGTTGCATTCAGCCAAAGGGGCCTAGAGCTGTTCGGTCTGGGTCCCATGTTCTCCTGTAGACTTTACGGAGTAGGTGATGATCCTTAGGCTTTGCATATAACATTGCCAAGCCTCCTTCGGGTCGACCTTGACCGTGAAAATGGTTCCATCGGTCATAGGAAACTTCATGGCCATGTGAGGAGTAGATACCACCACCCCTAGTTGGATGAGGGTTCACCTTCCAATCAGCACGTTATACGATGTGTCAACGTCAACCAATATATAATGAATTGTTAGTGTCTTGTAGGATTGCCCGATCGTCGGTGACCGTCTCGCCCTGGCTCCTCTTAGTGCCTTCGCAATCTTTGTGTTTGTTCGGACCGAGTGGTTCAATCGTCATTACTTGTCTGTCTTGAAGTCGGAGCCTGGCTCCAAGACGTCTTCTCCGAACTCCCTTCGGGGGTCTCCCCCTCCCACTAGGAAGAGGGTGCCACCTGGAATGATTGTGCTCGCCCCGCTGGAAAGAGGCTATCTGATCATAGAGGGCCCGCATGTCCTCATCATAGTGCCTTTGTTGGTTGCGAAACCGAGCGTCGATTGTATCGTGCGCTGCCTGGAGGGTGTTCTGGACATTGGCCTCACTCTCCTGGAGGGCGGTTTGCAGAGCATTCTGGACCATGACCTCACTCTCCCGCAGTACCGCCTTCATAGCATCGACACTTTGTTGGACAACTCCTTGGAGGGTTTCGATCATGGTTGGGTCCATTTCTGTCATTGTAGCAGAGAAAGAGAAACGGGTGGCCCTGGGATAAGTTTTACCGGGCTCCATAGTGGGCACCAAATGTTCTTACCCGACACGAGTCATAGTCGTCTTCACAAGATGAAGTCGGTTGTCGCTTCCCACCAATCCAGAACCAAATGGGGGTTCACCTGCAGAAGACTCTCCGATGCTCAAGTCAGTAAGAGTGTAAAGAAGGGTGTTTTGAATATATGAGTAAGTGCGTAATGAGATGGATGATACTCCCTCTCAGCTAAGGTGATATTTATCAGGATATGTCATTCATATGCCATTTAAGACGGTATAAATCCCCATAAAGATATGAAACATCAAGAATCACGAATCACCGTGTTGTCATCTCCTGACGTTAAGCAGGTTAAAGCGTTACACGGGTGATCAATAGAGGGTTGGGTCGTCGTCAGTTCGGGTGAACCTGGGCCGATCACCAGGGTAGGTACAGTTTCCAATAAATGAAGCTAGATAATAGAAAGAATAATATACTTTTATGTGATTGAACTAGTAAATACTTGAATTTTTTTTTTCTATCAGTAGAACAAAAATACCACACTCTAAATATTTTGAGTATGTGTTTAAATACAATAAATTGATAACTTGAAGAAATAAAGCAGATGTGTTTGATAAATGTTGATCAAATCACAAATGTGTATGTTTTGTTTGAGAACTGATAAGGTCACGAATGCATGTTTCATCTAATAGACGATAGAGCCAAAATTCGCTTCGTTTTATAAGTTAATTGAATATCATTCAAATGATAAGTGTAGACCAAGACTTCAAGCTGACATACATGAAGAATATTCTAAAACTTAAGTCTGAAAGAAATAGAGAATGTGTTTTATGTATGTCCAAGGAATATCTATGCCAAGCAATAACATTCAAAATTAACTTGGAATATGAGTTAAAGCCAAAATGACCACAACTTCTCTAACATGGCTACTTTCAACTCTAGCTCAATTGTCTATCTAGTACGATGTGTACTTTTAACTATTGTTTAATATAAAAAGGATTTGCTATTAAGGAAGATAAGTAGTGCAGAGAGTTTACGTAGAGAAGAAAAAAGAATTTAATACTCCATACCATGCATTTAATGCTTCTCAATGGAAGAGTTCACCAAACGATAGTAAAACAAGAAAGAAGACAATGAAGAGAGTTCAAAGCTACTCAGTGGCTAAAAAATAAAATGCAACAACTACTTTCCAAAAGTCTATAAGAAGACATACTTCAAAGAGAAAAAGATAAGAAACTGAGTGATATTTCGCAAATTCTAAAACTTCGCTGATTTTTTTTTGTGCTCTAAAGGTTTGTAAGAACATTGTTGGTGTTCATTCATACTTACTAGTAGATAGATCTTAAACCTTATATACGTCCAAAGACGCTACCTTCACTAGTGAGCAAAACTAGAGATCTGTTGATCAGTCACACTTTGTGTGTGTACGTTGAGTTAGTAGTGACTAGTGTCAAGAATACTCAGTGTTGAGCTAGAAGTGGCGTGATCAAAGAGTACTCATCTATACTTTGTAGCAATTGACTGCTTATTGAAACTTGACTGATAGGTCAAGAATTGGACATAGTCTGTAAAATCAGACAAACCACTATAAAAGCAATTGAGCCTTATATTCCTGTGCCCTTTCTACAACTAAGGAAACCAAATGTGTTTACGTTGTCAGCTATATTTTGCAACACATTTCTCATAACACAATTGCTTCCTGCACCCCCATATTTGCTTTCTACACCCCATCAATCTTCCTTAGTTCCATAAATGCCCTAGCTAAAATATTGAAAGGGGGAAATTAGTTTGTGTGGTTTTGTGAAAGTGCAGAAGATTGTGTTGGGTGACGACGGAGGAGCTACCAACAGCGAAGGCTACGAAGGGTGAAGGCAGACGACCGGTGCGACAATGGAGGAGCATGGAGGAGCAACGTGAAACGTATTGCAGCACATATCTTGAGAGGTAAGCCTTCATTTTTTTATTAGAAATTTTTGTGAACCATTCGTGAAGCATTTGAAGAGGGATTTGTTTGATTTGGTTAGGTGGTTTTCATTTGGTATTGGTTTGATTTCGTGAAGCATTGGAAATTTATGAGATTGGTGTGAGCTGCGACAGGAGGGGTGAGATTTTTTTTCAACTCCGGAAATCATTTTCCGAAAGATTTTTGGAAAACATTTTCTGCAATGTAATTTTTTTTCAAAAATTTCCTTCATTATGGAAAATTGTTTCCTTACGGAAAAACTTATTCGTAAGGCTTATGGAAAACTTTTTCCGTAGTAGGACAAGTGTCTTATGGAAAACCTTTTTTAGTAATAGGAGAAGTGTCTTGTGGAAAACGTTTTCCATAACAAGAAAATCCTCTTACGGAAAACGTTTTTCATAAGACACTTCTCCTATTACTTACAAACGTTTTCTATAAGATACTTCTCTTATTAAAATAACGTGTTTTTCATAATGAAGGAAATTTTTGAAAAAATAAAATACATTGCAGAAAACAATATCTTCAATTGAAAAAAAAAAAATCACCCGTCGCACCTCACACCAACTTCCGATAAATTTCCAATGCTTCACAAAATCAAACCAATACCAAATGAAAACCACCCAAACAAATCAAACAAATCTCTCTCCAAATGTCTCACGAATGGTTCACAAAATTTTTTAATAAGAAACTAAGGTTATCCTCTCAATATTTGTGTTGTAACGTGTTTCTCCATTGCTCTTTCACCGCTCCTCCGCTGTCACCTAACACCAATCTTTTGCACTTTCACAAAATCACACTTCATAATTTCCCCCTTTTAATATTCTAGCCGGAGCATTTGTGAAATTAAAAAAATTGATAAGATGAAGAAAGCAAATGTTGGGGTGCAGGAAGCAATTGTCCAAAGACAACTAAAATTGAATATTCAAACAAATCAAAGAATAAGAAAAAAACAAAATTACTAACTACTATGTCACAGAACAACGAAACAATTAAAATACATAAAGATTTGTTGCAATTGAAGGTGGAAAATAGATAAGAATGTGGAAAATTATCTTTTTGATACCACCCTTCATCCAATACCACTATTTAACAACTGATAACAATCAAATAATAATATATATGGTTGTAGAGTAAATGTATTCGGATCAAACTCATAGATAAATACCTTTTTTGGGATCAAAATTATCAACAAGAAGCTCCTCATCCCAAAGAAATATGTAGTTGTATTCTGCAATTATATAAGTGTGGATGCAAAAATCGTTATGCAAACCACCATTTTGTTTGATTGATAGCAGATACATGTATGACATGGTTATTCCAAGCCAAACTCTTCCCTCCAACCACAGAACCATCATAGTAAAAGAGCATCACAACAAAATCACTTGACAAGAACTTTTCAACAATTTTGCTGACAACTTCTTTCTGCTTAAGCATAATGCCACAGGCAACATGTTCAAGAAGCGCTTTAAAATTCTATGATCTCTACCAAAGTCTTATAAAGGCCGCATTTCTAAGTTAAATCTTCTGCCAATAATTCCTTCAGGCAATGCGTCACTTCCAAAAAGCCAACATTGTCTCTTGCAAGCATTTGATTTTGAATCTAGTATTGTATGAATTAGTATCCATCGTATGCTAATTTCTGTCGGTATTCATTTGCAAGAAAAAAGACATTTCCAACGAAATAAGCACCAGAAATCAAAGAAACAACGATAAGTGCAGTTATTCTTGGGTTCTGCCAAGATAAGTGCAGTTACAGAATAGAAAGACGTCATTCAAAACAACAGAAAAAACGAAAACGCAAAATTCCGAAAATACCGATAGGTGACTCTTGAGTTCTTTTTGTAACCAAGTTCTTGAAGACGAGCATGTTCGGAATAGCCAGGCGGCAAGAACTGGACTGTGCAGTTCTTGCGGTTTGGGATGGTGGCTGCGACGATGAGAACGATGGTGAGTTTACGCAGAAGAACAGCGGTTGGTGTGGAGTGACAGCATGAACCACGGTTCAAGCACGCTTGGCGGAGCCACCGCTCCTGAAGTTGCCGGAGCTGACACAGACGTCACGTTTTTATTCAGCCCCCGCTCTTCAATCTCCTCTCTCTCTCCTTCGTATATATATATATATATATATATATCGATTATATGAATGAAGAAAAATTAACAGAAATTGATACTTTGTAATATAGAGGTGTCTGTATATAAATTTCTTTTAATTTTGATTGTGTATTTGTCAATTCTCGTATTTGATATATATCACAGTATTATAATATTATGCTATAATTTTTATGTAAATTATAATAAAATAAATAATACAGGTTAATATATATTATTGAATAATATTATATATTTTACAGTACAACGAAAAAATAAAAAAAAAATATTTCAAATGATAATATTTTATTATTGTTTTGTTATTATTACATGAAACAAATACCATCATAGTGTAATAATTTTATCATCTTATTTACAATATTTAAAATTGGGAATAACTAAGTATTTTCCCAGGAATTCAGTACCAACTACTATACAATAATAATAATAACAACCACTGAAAAAGTGTGGTTTTGAATTTTTGAAAAGCAATAATTGAAAAAGACATATACTTGTAAAATGCTTTTAGAAAGATTTTAATTCATGAACTAAAGCTTTCGGATTACGTCATAGTATTTCCTTAATGAATCACAAATTTAGATTATATAAGTTGATTCTTTGTTTTGTTTATCAAATTCAACTCTAATGTTATAACTCTACTAGAGTTGCTTAACTAAAATTTGATAAATATTAACATATCTCATCATAAATAAGATTTTTTTTTCCTATTTCTTTACTCGACAACGCAACAGGATAAATTGTTTAATAAAAATAGATGAAAGTACCTTTTCTTTCATTTCTCATATTATATTTTCAAAAAATAAGTGAGAGATTAATCTTTTACAATTTTTTTAGCCCATAATATTAGTGTGTTTTAATTATCGCCGAAGCATATTATTAAGTTTTTTAACAATATAAGAATTTGATTTAAGAGAGAAAGAAAAAGGATGACGAATATTTTATTTCTATATTAAAATATTTATAATTATAAAAAATAACAAAAGATTAATATATGAAATTTGTGTAAATATTTACTTAATTTTGATTTCCCTCGTTTTTTCAAATTCCAAATCTCAAATGTACTCTTAAATAAGAAAATTTCTTCATAGCTTTCTTATATAAATATGTTTACATTAGACCCAAAATAATATATTTAAGGGATATAAACTAGTTCTCATCATGTTGGTGAGCGGAAGAACTAAACAAAAAAATAAAACATGCTTAAGAATTATATGCGAGTTTCAAAGTTAGTTATGTAGTTTTGCATAAAAAGTCAATGGGATATATACTTGATTTCTTCTTTTTTTTTTCAATCATAATCATGTAGTTTAAATAGGTTCACTTTTTTTTTTCTAATGAGACAAATGGTATGCATCTTCTTTTTATTTCCAAAGAAGGCCCCTTCTAGCATAATAATTTTCACTGGCATTCGTATTTATCCTATTTTTCATGTGACTTCTCTTACAAATGGACCTTTAAGAATAAGTAATCCTATATTACATGTTTATCCTTTTAAAGAAACCTTTTTATGATTGATGTAATATATAGGACAAAAAACTGGGGGCACCGCATGCAAAATCATAAAAGAATCTATCAATAAAACACAACCACAGAGGTTTGTTTATTTTAAATTCGCGGGTCGAATCTCAAATTTCTTTTCGTGAAAACGGACGATCTCTCAAACGAACAACACGTGTAAAGAGGCTTTAAAGGGATAAAAGCAAGTCTAACAATGAAAACACTATCTTAATACAATTGCTTGAATGATTAAAAATGTTTTAAGATACTAAAAAGTGAGGGAAGGTAGGGGTGAAAATATAAAAGATCATTGAAATCAAACAGGGTTGAAGATGGTTGATCCGAATTTGGTAAAAAAGACTTGCAATAGAAATTTCGAAAAATAAACTTGCAAGGAATATAGAAGTACTTGTAAATAATTTTCTAATCTCCTTTACAACTTACTTCCCTATTATTTACAATGTTTCAAATAATTTACAATGTTCAAATAATTGTTTGCCGAATTAAAATTTAATAAATGCCTTATTAAAATGACTATCATCCTACTACTATTGCATCCGTGGCTTTGAAGAACTATTGCTTTCTATTAACCACTAGACTACTGACTCTCAATTTCAATTTACACCAGCTCACTAAAACTGCCTCTCCCTCTCAAAAACAGAAATTATCCTACAATTAGAGTATCATAATTATAATTTTACTTCTTCGGGTCAAGTAGTTTTTCCTCCTGTTGAAGCCTCAAAAAAATATTCTTTTGCCAACATAGATGGATTTGAGCCAAAACAGGTTAAATATATTTACCTATTTACAGAATGAATCTGTACTTTTGGTTAACATCGCTAACTATTGGTATCAGGTCACTATTTCTACATTAAAGTAACCTATTCATAACAAGAAGCATGGCAACCTATGTAGACCAACTTCATAATTTTGATTCGGTAATTACTGTCTAAATGTCACTACTGTCTGTCTCACGAGCTAAAACTAAAGTAAGAGGCGAATGACCTTCTATTCAAAGTAAAGATCATCTCTAGTATCTAATCATGACTCTTGTCTTCATTTATTCCAATTCATTGATACAGTACTCTACCATTTGAGGGCATAGGGAAAAAAGTGCTGGACTTCAGAATCCCAAGATATCTCTCAGACATGATTATTTCCTTCCAAATGTGTTAAATGACTTAGAGGGGGTTAAAAGAACTGATGAACAATTTCAGATTCTGTAAAAAAAAAAAAAAAATTGGTCAATGATTTAGGGGAACATCCTTTTCATTCAATTAAGTCCCACTATGCCTCTAGAATATTGAGTACGTGACTCTTGTCTAATTCAATAGACAATACCACTCATGTCTCTATCCTATTTGTCCCAGGCCTCACTGATATCATATAGGGTCTGATTATAGGAGAGAAGTAGGCTCATGACCCCAATTGTGCAACCTCTAAAACCCTGAAGGACTCTTAAGAGGGATTGTCAGGTTAAACCATGGTCTACTAGAACTAAATTGAAGGATTATGCACACCTAATGCAGCACATTTCATGTAGCATCCACAAATAGGATAGTTAATGAACCATACACAACTATACAAACTGAAGCGCTAAATCAAAGAAACAGGGGCAATGTGCAATGGACAAACCAATAAACCAAAGCAATAATGAGAAAAGTCAATTCAAAGCATTGTAAAATCTTGACAAATTTAAATTAAAAGGTGAATGAGAATTATCCAAAACTAGTCTATCTAGTTATAACTCATCTACATAAATGTTGATGCCATATAAGATGGTTGTCCCTTATCACATAAAAGCTGAAGAGGGAAAAAGAACAAAAGAACTGGAATATCCAAATTTTAGGTAGAAGTACCACAACAGAAAATTCTTGGATAACAAATAACTCAACATCTGTGTGAAACACCACACAGGTGTATATACAGGTGAAACAGACCAACTGTCATGTGTCTCAGGCCCTCGGCAGCACCTATCTACCTGATAGTAACAAACTTGTTGGTGCCATGTCTAGCCCAATGAGTCTTCAGATCAATAGGGTTAGCAAAATTATAACCTTCAGCCGCAAGTTTCTCTAAAACCTTTTTAAAAGCACCTTGGCTCATTTTCCTCCCAGCTATCCTAGCACCACGCCTTTTCATGCTCATTGGCAAAGGATATATCGACACATTTGTGGTGCAACAAGCCGATTGCCAACCTCCACAACCCCAACGATAACACTGCTGAGGACTCCCGGTGCACGAACAAACTGGAATGGGGAGACCAGAAATGTCCATATCAATTCCATTAATTACAAGCTCCATAGTCTTCTTAGGGGGCTTCACACGTTGTACTGGAACATTGCCATTATCCTTCGGCTTCCTAGGTTTCTTAGCTTTTGGAGTCGACAGAGCACCCTTAGTCTGCCTTTTCTTCGACTGACCACCTTCCTTTTTCACAACTAACTCTTCAATTCTATCCACTTTCTCATCTCTCGATGTATCGGGTGGTTGTATAATTTGCAAGTTGGGAGCTACTGATGTTTCTGGAAGAACAGCATAATTAGGATTTGTGGGCTGCTGCATGTTGAAATACCTATCCCTTTGGCTTGTCCAGTTATCTCTGACATAGTTCAACTGCATTGGTGCTTCGGAAACAACGCAATCTCGAGGGTGAAAAGTTCCATTAGCACCCATCAACACAGCTGGATCACGAGCAGGCAAATATGGCTTTGTGTCTCGATCGTTCATACCAGGCATGAGCTGCAGGCCAAGATGACCCCCTCTGAAGGGCTCATAGTAACCCCAATTGGGCATGTTCAACACATCATCATCCATGACAACTACACACAACAGGAAACACAGGATCATAAAGTTTCAAAACATGCCTCTTGCTTCTTCTCTCAATGCCCATCATTAAAATCTCAAAACAAGTCAACATACCGTGAACTAAAAGCATAATCAACCACTCCAAACGCATGCAATTTCATTCAAAAGACAAAAATAGAATACCAGCAACCCAAAATCCCAAATTCAGCAAAAGAATAAAAGCGTCCGAGATTACCAACCCCAAACTCAAATCAGCCCAAACAAATCCAGATTTACCGGTTCCCTGTTAAAAAAATCGGAACTTGCTCGATCTAATCGCCGCAGAACGAAAACCCCAGATCCGAACGCCATTACTATTTCTACATTTCTCCATAAACCACAGAGAACACACACAAAAGAGGAGCGCATCGTGCAGATCCCCAATTCCCATTTTAGGGTTCCAAAATTTAGGAATAGATCTGGGTTGTAATAATGGCGAAGAAAAACAAATTCACACAACAAATTATTTATATTGAGGCAGAAGCTGAACGGTAGAAGGAGGACCCATATTCAAATTTTTAAGGAAAGAGAGGGAGAGAGAGAAAGCGGAAAGAAAGAGAGAAAGAGAGAGAAAGAGGAGATAGGAGAGAGAAAACTTACTTGGTGGGTGCAAACGGTCTTTAGGGTTTGCCCTTCCGGAGAGAGAAAGATGAGAGAGACAGAAATCTGAAAGAGAGAGAAAGAGAAAGGCGAAGAGAGAGGAGAGAGAAGAGAGTCGCAATAGGAATGGGAGAGAGAAAGGGTGCTAAAAAATAGGGTATGTATGGGCATATATAATATACTTTGCCACGCCCCCTTCTAAATAACAATAATAATAATTATAATATATTATTAATAGAAATTTCAAAGTCCAAAATTCATTTATACCTAAGTATATAACTTTTGAGTTTTGGGAGGTGCGGTAAGCACGCATACAGAAAGAGGGTTTTTATATTTGGGAGAAAGGCGATGTGGACAACATAAATTGGTAGAAAAAAAATGTTGGGCTTTGTTTAGAAGTTGCCTTCTTCATGCCACATTGTCTCAATCCATGTCAATCTCAATGCCTTTTAAGGATGAATCATCATCAAGATTATCCATTTTTCGACAACAAAGAAGAAGTTGCCAGAGCTGCTCATCGAATACTATACTTTGGCATAAAAAGAAAGAAAGGAAAACGAGTTTGGTTTTAAGTTATATCTCAATACATCGTCTTCATTGTAATCATTTTTAATCATATGTACGAGACAATAAAACTAAAGCAATAAAGGGAAAAATAACCTCTAAAAGGTAACCAATTCCTTTTTTTTTTAATAGCATTATTTATTTTCTCAATAATATGTTCCCCAAATTAGTCTTTAAAATTTTGGGTATCAATGGAGCAAATTATAAAAAGTAATGTTATTAATTGAATTCTTTTTCATATATTACTATAAATTACATATAGAAAAGAAACACAAATAATATAAAATTGTGGGGATCAAATTAAATTTATACTCAACCTACAAAACACACCTAAAAAAAAGAACAAGCATTTGGTGGGTTCGTGTAGAGATGCGTGATTTGTTTTCTCATTTTATCGCAACCAGTCATCAACCCTTACCCACAAATATATTAATACCTAACACGAAAAACTTTAAACTATTAAGAGAAGGTAGAACTTAAAACGCATGCTTAGAATCATAAAAAAAAACACTTTACAAATCAGAATTAAACAAAACAATAATTAGAGAGTTGAAATTTATTGTGAAAAAAAAAAAAGAAACTCTAAACTAATGTGAGAAGGTAGAATATCAAACTCCTGCTCATCCTTAGAAAATAAATAAACAAAACACTAATTAGTGAGTTGATGCCTATTTAAAAATTTCTAAACTAAGAATATTAAACTAGTTAAAATCTAGTCTATTATCAATCTTATAATTAGAAAGGTTGTTAGTTAAAATCTAGTCTATTATCAATCTCATAATTAGAAAGTTTGTTAACAGGGTGATTGTTTTCACAATAAATATGAGTATGAGGTATCTTAAACTTTATATTATCACAACTTTTAATACAGTTTCTCCATCCATCTTTAAAAGTTTAAAGGAGAGATTGAGAAAAAGAAAAAGCTTGACAAACCAACGAGGAATCACATTCTAACCAACACGCCTATAACCATAAGCCCATTAGATCTCAATAGCAAAAATAATGCTCATAAGCTTCATATAGAATTTTTTTTTAACACAAAGATAAGAAGAAAAATTACTAGTTTATTCACTACGACTTCCTCTAAAAAGTTCACCACAAGTAGTATTACTGGACAATCTCAACCAGCCCCAACGGTGTCAATTTTAACCCATCCCATATCAGTCATCTTCCAAATTATTTGAAAAGACCTACTTTTTTATGAGGCCTTGTTTGAATATCAGAAAACTTATAAGTAGAAAAGTCAACAATATTATTATTCATATTTTTTTAGAATAATTACCTAATAATTTGATGTACCATTGAAAAATGTGTATTGCCATATCCACATTAATGTTCTATCAAACTTAGTATGATTTCTCATTCTTGAAACATTCAAAGAATATAAATAACAACAATAAGACAAATATCCTTCACAGGAGGACTAACTACTTAGAGTTTTGAGAAACTACAAAATACATTAGGAGAAGAGAAAGTCAAACATAGAAAAGATTGTTGAAGTCATCCAAATTTTAAGAGCAGGGTTGCATTCAAAACAAATATGTAAAGAACTCTCCTTCTACTGCCTACATAAAGAACACATAAAGCGCATCAAAATACCTCTAGATCGAATATGTTTTTACGAAGAAATTTTATTATGTAAAAGCTTTCAGAGAACAAGAGTTTTAGTAAGAGGTATGAAATTCACCCAAATCAACCATGACCACTTAGAAGAATTATGAGAATTGAGAAATAAAGTCATCCAAAGACCATTTAGGTGTGTCAGGTAACTTGGTGAGAATCTAGTTACAAAGATTATCCAATTTCAATATATTTTGCAATGAGGAATATAAAGACAAAGAGTTACCATTCCAAGCTAATTGCCACTATCAAAAGAACATATACTCAAGTCATTCGTGGTTGATCCTAAGTAATAGGATTACGAACACCTAACAACTAAATGAAGAAAATTTGTATGTAATGGACAAAATATTCATTATTATTAATAAAGTGTTGTGAGAAGGATTCGAGCTCAGACCCTTCAGATATACATACACAACTCATAATAACACAGCACCAACATCAACTTTGAATCATATACTCATTATTATTATTATTATTCTTTTTATGACTTATTATTATTATTATTATTATTATTATTATTATTATTATAAATATTAGTAAGTATAATAATACTAATATTAAATAATAATAATATTATTATTAATATTAATAATAATAATCACATTCATCATAATATTAATAATCTTAATCATAATATTAATACTAATATTAATTATAATAATAAATATAATATCAAAAAATAATATTATTAACAATAATAATTATAAGAAGAAGAATATTATTATTAATGATATTGATAATAATAG
>Ga0209700_104633_pt1 | contig 24456 bp, 16 predicted proteins | sample SiratroredBW_FD_187528 | JGI IMG/M metagenome (GOLD analysis project Ga0209700, IMG submission 187528) | Root nodule microbial communities of legume samples collected from California, USA - Siratro red BW (SPAdes) (version 2) | ecosystem: Host-associated > Plants > Roots > Nodule | place: USA...
TATATATATATATATAGAAAGTAAAAAAAAATAAACATTATTTTTAACAATTTTCAATTTATTTAGATGAATGCACTTTCCACTAAATTCCTTGAGTATCAAATCAAGATTGAAATGAAGGTAACGTAGAATAGAACCACCACATTCATGATTCAACCAAAATGGGTTCACATCTGAGAAACATGGTGTCATCATTATAGTGGAATCAGATAGATTTTGGTGTTACTTTGTTTCAGCGGAATATTCAACAAAATTCTGAAGGACTTTTCAACGATAAAACATATGTGCACTAAATTTCAAACATAAACTTTTATCAAATTAATAACAACGTTTCTCATTTATTCTTAACACATGTTAGATCCCATTCCACCTCATATTCAATACCATTCAAAGAAACAAACTTCCTTCAAAACCATATTCGATCCCTAATTAGAAACCTATACATCATACTTGTTAATTTTAAAGTCTAATTTCTATACACTCTTACAATAACAAAGCTTTATTACAAACTAATTACAAATTATTGTGCCAAAAAGTTACTGCTGATATCACTTTTTAAAATAATTATGGTCAAATTAACAATGTATTATACCTAACAATTTACAAACACAACTTGTTATGATGGTATAAACATTAACTATTTACTCTTAATTTTCATAATTAAAACTTAAAAAGTTTGATTTGGAATGTCATCGAATTTGGGTACAACAAGCTCAAGCATTTCTCAGTGGGTGATGATTTTTAAGCCCTTGGGGTGGAGGAAATTGGTGGCTATCTAATCTAATGTTTATGCATGGACCACTTATTTTGTCGTTATTCCTAAATGGAATTTGTTTATTTATTTATTATTTTCATATATATATATATATATATATATATATTAAATACAAATAAACTGAAAAATAACAATTTATGATTAGAAGATAATTTGTTTCTAAGTTAATGTGGTAACTGAACTTAAGCCATTCTAAGTGGTTTCTAACTGCTGACCTGCGAGGTGGTTCTCCAACACTTGCTGGAGATGGTGGGCCATGTCCGGCGGATGAGCCTCCAATCTTGGCCGCTCCGGCAGAACCCACCGCCCATCGCCGCCCCTCACCATCCCCTTGTTCTCCTCCTGCCGCCAATGCGGCGGAACACCGTACTCACTCCTCAGAAAGTCACAGCTCTTGTTCACAAGCGCTATGTCCCTCTTGGACGCCAAACAGAACCTCTTCCCCTTCCCATGGTACCCATCAAGAAGGTGCAGGTGCACCTCCAAGTTATGCGCACTCACCAGATCCACCTTCCCCTTCACAAACGGACTCTCTCTGTGATCCAACGCAATCTCCGTCCCCACGTGCGCATAGCTCCACGGAAACGACAGCGTTTCCTCTATGTACTTCTGAAACCGAAACTTCTCGTTCGTTATTATCCCCGGCACTGTAGGCACCACATCGTGCACGTTCACCACCCTCAAAACCTTCACCCCGAGCTCCTCGCACCGCTCCTTGAACTTCAAGTTCCCAACCCTAGGCCCCGCAAACGAAAACACCGTCACCGGAACAGGTTCACCACGTTCACCACCGTCGTCAACCACGTTTAACCTAACCTCGGCTATGTCGTACGCGCTCAGAACGGCCAAGGCAGCGCCGAGGCTGTGTCCGGTGATGGTGATGCTTATCTCTTCGTTTCTGTAGTAGTTAAGAAGACGCTTAACCTCTGAGAGAACTTGTTCGCGAGCGGAGAAAGAGCAATAGGTGCAGGAATCTTCTTTCTTGGTGTACAAGTCGTGGAAGCCGGATTCTATCTTGATGGTTTGGTCTCTGGAGAAGAACGCGGGGCGGAGAATGTCTTTGAGGTCGTGGATCCATTCGACGTAGGTTACTGTTCCGCGCCATGCAATGAGGATGTCTCTGCGACCGAGGTTTTTGATGTGGTTTTTGTCGGTGATGACGGCGACGTAGCCCATCCAGTTGGCGTGGGGGCTCCAGACGGAGGCGAGGGTGGAGTTCTGGAAGAAGTTGGGGAGGTTGATGTTGGAGGTGGCGTAGAGGTAGCGGGTGATGGTGTAGCCGGTGTGGGGCATGTTGAGGTGGTGGAAGAAGTGGGAGGGGTGGTACTTGCATGTTCCGCAGTACTTGGAGTGAGGGTCGAAGTCGAAGGAGTCGTAGCATGCTTGTGCAAGTTCGCCGTACCGGATTATTTCTCGTCGGAGGTGAGGGTTCATGCATGGCTCTATCAAGCCTTGCCAATCGTTGGTGCCTTGGATTTCCCTCCACACTTGGCTCAAGGGAGCTTCAGAATCTAATGTTTCTTGTTCTTGTTCATGTTCATGTTCTTTTGCTTCCACGTGTTCTTGGTCGAGTTTTGGGGTGGAAGAGCATTTGAGGATTGGTGAGGGTTTGGTTTTGGAAAAGAATGAGAGGGTTGTGGTTGATGTGTTGTTGGAGGTGGTGGTGTGTGGTGGTGAAAGGGGAGGAGATGGGAGGTGGTTGAGAAGGAGAAGAGAAGCCATGAGTGATGATTGAGGAAGATGAAGTTGAAGAAAAGAGTAATGATGAGGAGGAAGAAATGAATGGAGTGAAATGGTTCTTTGTTGTTGGTGTGGTGTGACTTTACGTGAGAGAGAGGGAGGTCTGTTGTATTGGATATTGCACTAGGTTGATAAAAACATTTTTCGTGAATGAAACACATGTTCCTTCCATTATACAATGTTGTGGTCTTGACCACTTTCGCACCAGTTATATATATTTTTTAGATACAAATAAGGTTAGATAATATATACTTGTAAATTACAAGTGAGATCATTTTTGGTTAACGTAATCTTATTTGAAAATGTTTCACAAGAAAAAGTTATCAATATAGAAGAAGAAGGACTATTAGTTGAAGAGATACTCTTAATTAAAGAGACAATTACAATTATGAATCTAAGGCTAGTATTGAATATAAATAATAAAGTTGAATAACATAAAAGAAATAAAACAAGTAAAGCTAATGTTTTAAGATTTTGAATTAAAAATAATGTTATTTGTTTGTGTGAGTTTCGACTTTTTTTTTTTTTATTTTTTTTTTTTTTATTGTTTGACGTATCTGATATTTGATTCCCTTAATTCTTTTTCATCAGTTTTATTAATGTCAATTCAATTTTATTGTAATTTTTTATATATTTGTAAATTTTCATTATGAATTACTTGATTTTAAATTTTATTAGTGATTATTCTTAAATGTTTAAGGATTTATAAACAAAACAATAAAATATATATAGTTTGCCTGAAAAGCTAAAAGATTGCGTTACTTTCAAAATTTATGGGTAAGTATTTGCGGATAAAATCTATAAATATGTATGTAATTATATTAAATTAATTTCACACCATTATTCATATTATACTTACACTATATTTTGTTAATAAAATATTATATATAAATAAAATAATAATATATATTAATATTAAATGGTGTTAAAGATAAATAATAGTGTTAAAATATCACTACCTTATAAATATACAGATAATTTCATAAGTAATTACATAAAAGTACGTAATTACATAAAAGGGGTGCGTAATTATATTTTTTTTAAGAAGAAAATAAAGCAAGAAGTCACATATTAAAAAAAAAAGGAAAAACAAAATACTATTTAAGAGTGGTATCATAATTGTATATGTACATGGTAGTGGTGTATTTGTGTTGCACACTAATTCACCAAGTCAAAAAGTAAACTCAACTAGTGCTGCTGTCACTGCTATGGTCTTCTCTTCAACTTTTCATGGTCTAACTGTGTTCAACTGTCATTGGCAAAATGCAGAATGCTAACTCCAATTATAAATTCCACCTCACTATGAAACAACTCTGAACATTTAAGTGGTGATAAAAAAGAAAAGTCTTTTTGAACATTTAAGATTCTTTAAAATGCACATTTGATATTGAATTTAAAACATGCCCACTTCAATGATTTCAGTAGTTTAATAGGGCACTTCATATTTATATATGTACAAGACAAAAGGGAAAAGAATAAACAAATCAAAAAGTTAGCATGGCACATTTTGTTCAACAATAAAATCTGCCAAGAAAATACTTGTTAAAGAGCATGCCAATGTTAATTGGTTGAATAAAGTGTGCCACGTTGCGTGCATAATTGAATATTATAAAATGGATCAAAGAGTAAAAGTATGATTTTTGACTCAGAAGACTTGCCCTGTTTCGTAGTCAAGATTTATTTTTTAACTTTTTGACAGAATATAGGAACTAATTACTAAGGGGTCATTTATGAAATCTCTTTTAAGTAGAAATTAACCAAGCTTAACTTGAAAGCAAGGTGTTTAATTAAGAAAGAGAAGATGAACAGCAACACAGGAAAAGTAGTGTGTGTGACTGGTGCTTCTGGTTTCATTGCTTCATGGATCATCAAATTCCTTCTCCAACGTGGATACACTGTCAGAGCCACTGTTCGTGATCCATGTAGCTCCCCTTTCACCTCGTTTGACTTATTTGATTTTGTTATTTCTATGAGTCTTGTCAGAATTTGAGACGAATTAATGGAGTATATGAGTGATCTTGTTATTGGATGATTTTTGTTTTTTATCTTTTAGGATCATTAGTGTGGAATCTGTTAGGACATATTTCAATTCGATCAGATCAAACTCAACGTTTGAATTGGTTGAATGTGATATCAATCCAAAGAAAGAAAAGTCTAAAATTGGAGGATACAGGTTTCAATTATGAAGAAATTGAATGATTGATTTGATGTTTATTGTTCTATGCAGCGAATCGTGAAAAGGTTGATCACTTGCTGAAACTTGATGGAGCAAAGGAGAGGTTGCATCTCTTCAAGGCAGATCTGCTTGAAGAAGGATCCTTTGACTCTGCTTTTGAGGGTTGTTACGGTGTCTTTCACACTGCTTCACCCGTTCTTTTCAGTTTCACCGATCCACAGGTTCACTTTTCATGAGGAGAAATGTCAGCAATGCAAATTTTAATCAGATAATTTTATACAAATTCAGATAAAGACTGAAATTTAAAATCATGTGATGATTTTAAATAATCTATTTCATTAGTTTGGTGATGATTCAGTTTGAAATGATGTTTTTGTTTTCTTTATTTCAGAAGCAGTTAATTGATCCAGCACTCAAAGGAACTCTTAACGTTGTTAAATCATGTGCAAAAGCGACATCAGTGAAACGAGTTGTTTTAACGTCATCTCTTGCTACGGTTTTGTACAATGGAAAACCTCGTACTCCTGAGGTTGTTGTTGATGAGACTTGGTTTTCTGATCCAAACATCTTAAGAGAAAATGAGGTGTGTGCCATTGTTCTTTCTCAGCAATTGCTATTTGTTTTTCTGCTACTTATTTCTTACTTCTGTTTGTTAAACATTTCAGAAATGGTATGCAGTTGGAAAGACTTTGGCCGAGGATGCTGCCAGAAAATTTTTGAACGAACAAAACATTAAGTTGATTGTTATGAACCCAGCAATGACCATAGGGCCTCTCTTACAACCAGAGCTCAACGCAAGTTCTGCTTCAATTTTAAACTTGGTCAATGGTAATATTTATCTACTGAACCATTCAAGCCTTTTAATTTTGTCAAAGTCCAATAATAACTCTATTGTGACGGATAAGTTGATAAGAAAAATAGTAACAGAATCATAAGAGATTAGTATAAAGCACGAACAAAGATATAATATTAATACGTAGGCATGTATAATTTCCGAAATATAGGATAGAAAGACAATGATTTATATATTATATCACTATAAATTATATTATTTATAAATAAAATAAACTAAATATAATAAAAAATAAATCTAATTTATTTATGTAAAATTTTAAAAGAATAAATACATATAATCTAAATGTTTTTAATTAAATATAGGATTTGTTTTTTATTTATGTAATAAATTTATAAGTTTTTAAAAAGTTAATATATTAGTTTTTTTTTAAATTGTGTTGAAACTGTGTTGGAATTATAAAATACCTTAAAAATATATTTTAAATTGAATACTTTATCACATGTCGTGCCCACGTTACTTAAAAAAGAGTTTTTAAGCTTAGTATTAACATTGCCTACAACCAAGATCTTAATATTCTAAATTTTACTTGGGGGACTTAAGCCAACATTTAGATTCCTAACACATTGTTGTGTTTCACTTGGTTGTACGATTCAAAAAGTATGTAATAACTCTTTCACTTGGTTGATGCAGGTTCACAAACGTTTAGAAATTTCAGTTTTGGGTGGGTTAATGTGAAAGATGTTGCAAATGCTCATATTCAAGCATATGAGAATGATTCAGCTAGTGAAAGATATTGTTTGGTTGAAAGAGTTGCACATTTTTTTGAAATTGTTAAGATTTTACATCATATGTATCCAACTTTGCAAATTCCAAACAAGTAAGTTTAATCATGAGAAATTAAACTTAATTTCTGAGTAGTTTACCACTGTAAAATTTAGACTTAATTCAGTTAAGCTTATGTTTTTTATGCATATTTTGAGTTGGTCATTGAACTTTTAGAATTCTTTTTTGACACTTAATTTATGAGATAAGTTTTTGTTGTGATTCTTGAAATAACATCTCCTCACTTTCTTGTTCAATGGTACCAGGTGTGAAGATGATGAGTCATTTATGCCAACATATCAGGTTTCCAAAGAAAAGGCAAAGAGCTTGGGAATTGAATTTATTTCCTTTGAAGAGAGCCTGAAGGAGGCAGTTGAAAGTTTAAAAGAAAAGAATTTTCTTGAGTTCTAGTTCATGATATCTTCTTCAAGAATAAGTGTTGATAACCATAATCTGGTCAAGTTTATGCAAAATAAGGCTTAAATTGTATCAAAACATGTTTATATATTTCACATGTTCCTTATTGTATAATGTTCCACTTAGGTATGCTCCATCATTCAGAATGTGTTTAGATTGGAGAGTGGATTTGAAGAAGAGAATTCGAGATAATTTAAGATAAAAGTGTGTAGAAAGTTTAGTTATTTGGATTAAAGAAAAAATGATAAAATTTGAGTGAAAAATTTGTGAATGATATAATAGACATAATAATATATTATTATAAATTTATAAAAAAATATTTTATAGTTATTTTCTCTTGTAAATTTTCATATGAGAAGGAGAAAGTTTTGACTAAATTTTTTTTTCGTTTTTCATATTTTGGTGTATTGGTTTTCCAATTTTTATCTTTTTTTTTTCTTTCTATTTAATAAGTTTTCATTAAACAGAATTTCAATGTTGTGGTCTTGACCACATCAACATTGAATATCTTTTTCAAATATAAATAAGGTTAGATAATAAAAAATTATATTTTTATATCACTGTTTCATGAATTACATTCAATTAATATTTTCTTTATTTAATAAAATATTTTATGAATAACATTCATTTAATATTATTTTATTTAATAAAATATTATATAATAATAAAATAATAATTTATATCGGTGTTACATTATTGAATTTTATTATCTGTAGCGTTAAAGTATAACACTCTTATATAATATATACCTATTTTAAATTTTTTTGGTGACTATTTTCTTTAACTCGATGAATAATTATTAATTTGAATGTGAATTTAATTTTATTGTAATTTTTCATATATTTCTAAATTTTAAGAGATTTGTAAATTTTCATTATGAATTACTTGGTCTTTGTAGTTAAAAAAAATTATGAATTATTTGGTTTTAAATTTTAATAATGATTATTCTTACTTCGAATGAACAAATGTTTATAAACAAAACAATAAAATATATATAGTTTGCCTGAAAAGCTAAAAAATTGTGTTACTTCCAAAGTTTATGGGTAAGTATATGCGGATAAATCAATAAATATGTAATCACATTGAAATATATGATTATATTCATATATAATTCACATATAAATAAATTCATACATAATACATAGAAGGGTTTGTAATTATACTTTTTTCAAGATTTATTTTAAACACGGCAAAATTTTCATTGCGACGAAATTTTAATATATCTAAAATGATTTAATTTCTTTTTATTTCGTTATTAGTAAATCGTCTATAAAAGACACAGTAATATAAAGAAATAATGTTTTTATTACACGACCTCATTTGTCTGAGAATGAAATTGTATCATCAGAATACAATTTCAATATACAAGGTGGAACAGTATTCTGACTTACATGATTTCATCTCATTTTATAATTAGACTATTTTAATTAGAATTATTTTCATATAGCTGAATGATGTGTCATGGTGAAATCGTACTCCACCACTTTAATTGTTTTATATGAATAAAATTTATGGAAGTTAATGAAGAAATACATTTATGAAAATTAAAATTTTGTTAATTGCATTTACTTTAAAATATGGTTGTAAATATTTAGATTCATGGTTTAAATCTAATTAAAATATCTTTATTATATGAAATCAATTTTGCACATAATTGTGTAATTTATTACGAAATACTTTGTTATGAACATGTGCCCAACGATTTCAGTAATTTATTACGAAATATTTTGTTATGAACATGTGCCCAACGATTTCAGTAGTTTAATAGGGCAATTCATATTTATATATGTACAAGACAAAAAGGAAAAGAATAAACAAAGATGTAAAAGACAAAAAGGAAAAGAATAAACAAAATCAAGAAGTCTGCATGACACATTTTGTTCAACAGAAAATCTGCCAAGAAAATACTTGTTAAAGTGTATACCTATTTTAAATTTAGTTGGTGACTATTTTATTTAACTTGGTGAATTATTATTATGTCAAGTTTTGAAATGATATCACTTGGAACAATCACTCGCGTATGAGGTATTAAACGTTTGGAAGCTGAAGTATTAACGTTTGAGATATTGTAGCTTGGGAGCTAGGTTGCTCCCCATCTCGTCTTTAAAATTTTTTTGGTGGATTAAGAGAGAAAGATGTATTTAAATTGATCTTGATCTCCTTGATTCCTAAACTAATGATCCAAACTTACATAAGAGAATGATATCACCTTTAACTTAAAATTTTAAGGGTCAAAATTTTAAGACATTATGTTTGTGGGTCTTCTTGCTTAACTTTCTCATTTCTATTTAACATGAGACTTAGACTCATATTTGGATACCCAACACATTGAGATATAATTCACATATAGATAAATCCAGACTTTTTTACTTAATTAGCACCTTTTTAATTTTTATTTATCTTAATAGCACTCTTTATTTTTTTTTTATTTTTCTCAACAGCACTCTTTATTCTTTAAATCCCCACTCTTTTGTTTTCTACAATAGCACTTTTTTTCTAATAGTTATTAAAAATTGTAATTATTAGTTTATTAAAATTAAGATAAAAAATAATGTAAAAATAATTAAATTCAATTTTTTAAAAGATACAAATAAAATAAAATTATATATTTTATAGGTTTTTAAACTAATTAATTATAATAGAAAAAATGATAAATTATTTATTTTATATTTTATAATAAATTTAAATTTGGCATAATAAATTATAATAATTTTGTGATTGTATTTTTATATTAAAATGGATATTGGAAGAAAAAATTATAATAAATTATAAAGTTGTTATTTTAATTAAAATTTGCATTTTTAGTTTGTCTAAAAAATATCTAAATAATTAATGAAAAAAATCAAATAAAAATTTGATAAAGATAAAATTTGATTTTTGATAAAGATAATTTTTTTATTTTTGATAAAGATAAAATTTGGTTTTTGATAGAGATAAAATTTGAGTTTCCATATACATAAAATTTATGTTTAATTTAACTAAACTATTTATTTAGTGAATATATGATTGTCATTTATTTTTCTCTTTATGTTCAACATATACTGCATCATTTCAATAATTAACAATTTTTAAGTAATAAACATAACATTTAAAAGAAATTTATAAAATTTTATTTTAAATTTTTAAACCATTTAATTAATATTTATTTGTAAAAATACTTTAACAATTTTATCTTATTTTTGCTATTAATTATTTAGATATATTTTTAACAAATGGAAATAAAAATTTTCATTCAAATAACAATTTTATAATTTATTATAATTTTTTCTTTCAATATCAATTTTTAATACAAAAATACAACTAGGGTAATACCCAAAAAATAACATGCATAAAGCTAAGCATTCTACTAATCATTATTAAGATTCATCAACATACAGTAATCCTTTAAACTAAAGTATTTAAAAATTCTACCTTCAGAATTCTACTAAAACATAATTACAAAATATCTTCCAATTGTTTTTCAAATTTAGCTTATGCCTAAAAGCACCACTCATTCCAAATGATCCTCCACAGACCCATCTGCAACGTCATCTGCTCCCGTGTCAAAAATACGATAATTGCAGACAAATAAAAAAAAAACACAAGTACAACAAAATAAAGGGTAAGTTAACCAAATTTTTAATAATACTTTAGTATTTCAATTCAACCACAAATATTAACGCCACTCAAGTCTTTCACTCAGTTACATGCACTAACACAATATAAGATACTGACACACTACAAACTTGACTCTACTTTCGGAAGACTTGTGCATTGAATAAACCTCGATATATGCACCTGTCATACATCTCCACGCTGTGAACCCACACAACCTCCACACAAATGAATCATGTATGACAAGGTTAGTCCCCTTGAGACTTTCCTGACCAGCTATGTTTCAAGCTGCAGTCACCCAGACCTCTTTCGACTCTCACCACCTAGTAATAATCGTCTATTTGATTTATACTACTAGCAGAGTCAGGATATCAATCGTTCACCCGATCCTTAGACAATGCACTTCCTAACTAACCCAAACACGGGTGTTTTCTTTCTTGAAAACATTATGCCTAGGCCTTGACCAACTTCATCAATACTCTATCAATATCACGTCATAACATAGATCTCTACTAATTCATTTATTCACTTTTCAATCTCAATCTCAATCTAAAAAAAATGAAAGAAATTCCTAAATTATCAATACAATTAAATTTGAATTATCAATTAATCTATCTTATTAAATTCATACATTGCATTACCAAAGAATCAATCAATCAAAACAGAAAGCCCAAAAAAAATTATTTTTTTTATTTTTATTTTTTTTGGATTTAGCTTGAGCGAGAATCCCTCTCGCTTGAGCGAAAATATTCTCGCTTGAGCGAAAATATTCTCGCTTGAGCGAAATTGGTCCAGAGAGCAAGGGTCATTTTCGCCTTGACAAACATACCCTCGCTTGGGCGAAAATACTTTCTCGCCGGGGCGAAACACCTCTCGCTTGGGCGAAATTGGACCCAAGAGCACCTCTCAGGTTTCCACGCGACTTCGCCTAGGCGAGATTGCCTAGCCTGAGCGAAAAATGCAGAAAAATCAACAGTATCCACTACATCAGAGTTACCATGCATGCCTCAGATGACTAAATTGGGTGAAAATCAAGCAACATACACGATGAATGATTTACCTGAATACAGATTATCTATTCAACAAATCAACATATCATCAATTTTTACACAACTATCTCATACATGTAACATTCAATTCAACATTAATCCAACATTTCAGACATGCAAGAAACTTTACCACATACAAATTGTACAACTACTACAATCATTAACTTTTCTATTCAAGACTTAAATTTGTAACTCAAAACAAGCACTAAAGTTAGCTTTCCTTACCTGAATTGCAGTTGAAATTCTCCTTAACAAGCCCAATAGCTTAAGGTCCTCAGGAACTCGAATCTGCATCAAAGAACCTCTGATCAACGATCAGACTAACAGACTAGGAAGCTGAGCTCACAGAGGCACCGTCTGATGGCGTAGAGGCCACATGCAAGCTCAGTAAGCAAAGGAAAGCGAAAACCTAAAACTGACTTTAAGGGAAGGGCAGAAAACGAACTTACTCTATTGGAGATTCTGATTGGGTAGACTTGCTCTGTTCTCCGCCACAAGAACAAATGGTGGGTTCAGCTCAAGAAACTGGTGGAAGATAAACACGAAGTCTTATAGAGAAGTCAGAGAAGAGGGAGGTAAGTGATTTTAAGAGATGATGACTCAAATGGGAATGAGACTCGATTACTAACTTTTTCTATAAATACGTGTTTTTAGTTTAATAATATAATAATCAGTTGCTTATTCCACTTTTACCATTTCTACTCAGATGACAGATTTTCTAGATTGTTACAACCAGTAAATTATTATAATAATATACAATCACAAAATCCTAAAAAAATAAAAATAAATAAAAAAATAATAATCATAATTAATGTATTGTGTGTATATTAATTAAAGAATAAAAAAAATAAAAATAAAAGAGTGTTATTTTAGAAATTAAAGAATAAAGAGTGTTAATTGAGAAAAATAAAAAATAAAGAGTGTTATTTTAAGAATTAAAGAATAAAGAGTGTTATTAAGAGAAATAAAAAATAAAGAGTATTATATGAGAGTAAATTGTGTTATTCAATATATTATTTGAAATAGTGTCTGACTTACACAATTTCATTTAATTTCATAATTAAAATTATTTTCATATAACTGAATGATGTGTCTTGGTGAAATTGTTTTATATGAATAAAATTTATGGAAATTAATGAAAAAATATATTTACAAAAATTAAAATTTTGTTTGCTGTCTTTACTTTAAAATATGGGTTAAAAGATTCGAATCCTTGTTATGTTTTAAAACTAATTAAAATATCTTTATATTATATGAAATCAATCCTGCACGTAATAATCGTGTAATTTATTATGAAATATTTTGTTATGAACATGTACCCACTTCAATGATTTCAGTAGTTTAATAGGACAACTCATATTTATTATATATGTACAAGAGAAAAAGTAAAAGAATAAACAAAATCAAAAAGTGAGCATGACAGATTTTGTTCAACAATGTACAACAGAGAATCTGCCAAAAAATAATTGTTTAAAAACATGTCAACTTTTATTAGGTGAATGAAGTGTCATGTTGCCTGTACATTTGAATATTATAAAATGAATGAAAGAGTAAAAGTATCAATTTTTGACTCAGAAGACTTGCCCTGTTCTGTAGTCAAGATTTAATTTTTAGCTTTTTGACAGAATATAGGAACTAATTACTAAGGGATCATTTATGAAATCTCTTATAAATAGAAATTAATCAAGCATAACTTGAAAGCAAGGTGTTTGATTAAGGAACAAAGATGAGCAGCAACACAGGAAAAGTGGTGTGTGTGACCGGTGCTACTGGTTTCATTGCTTCATGGATCATCAAATTCCTTCTCCAACGTGAATACACTGTCAGAGCCACTGTTCGTGACCCATGTAGCTCCTCTTTCACCTTGAATTTACCATATATACTAATTCTTATCATTTTAATTGTTTGACTTATTTGATTTTGTCATTTCTATCAGTCTTTTCACAATTTGAGACGAATTAATGGAGTATATGAGTAATCTTGTTATTGGATGATTCTTTTTTATCTTTTAGGATCATTAGTGTGGAACCAGTTACGACAAATTTCAATTCAATCAGATGAAACTCATCATTTGAATTGGTTGAATGTGATATCAATCCAAAGAAAGAAAAGTCTAAAATTGGAGGATACAGGTTTCAATTATGAAGAAATTGAATGATTGATTTTATGTTTGTTGTTCTATGCAGCGAATCTTGGAAAGGTTGATCACTTGCTGAAACTTGATGGAGCAAAGGAGAGGTTGCATCTCTTCAAGGCAGATCTGCTTGAAGAAGGATCCTTTGACTCTGCTTTTGAGGGTTGTGATGGTGTCTTTCACACTGCTTCACCGGTTTTTCTCAATGCCACCGACCCACAGGTTCATTTTTCATCAGATGATTTTATAGTTTACCAAATTCAGATAAAGACTGAAATTTTGCTGCTAGTGCTGTTCTTTCACAGAAGAATTGATTAGGGACAATCTATCTGATTAGTTTTCTGATGATTCAGTTTGAAATGATGTTTTTGTTTTTGTTTATTTCAGAAGCAGTTGATTGATCCAGCACTTACAGGAACTCTTAACGTTGTTAAATCATGTGCGAAATCGACATCAGTGAAACGAGTTGTTTTAACGTCTTCTGTTGCTACGGTTTTGTACAATGGAAAACCTCGTACTCCTGAGGTTGTAGTTGATGAGACTTGGTTCTCTGATCCAAACATCTTAAAGGAAAATGAGGTGTGTGCCATTCTTCTTTCTGATGAGCAATTGCTACTTGTTTTTCTGCTACTCATTTCTTATTTCTGGTTGTTAAACATTGCAGCACTGGTATGCATTAGGAAAGACTTTGGGCGAGGATGCTGCCAGAAAATTTTTGAACGAGCAAAACATTAAGTTGATTGTTATGACCCCAGCAGTGACCATAGGGCCTTTCTTACAACCAGAGCTCAACACAAGTTCTGCTCAAATTTTAAACCTGATCAATGGTAATATTTATCTACTAAACCATTCAAGCCTTTTAATTCTGTCAAAACTGAACATTTATCTCAAAACAATATGTGCATTGTGTTGGGCCACAGATAAGAATAAAACTAAAAAAATTAAATAAGGAAGATTTCAGGTAAGCGTGTCCCGTTTAAGTGAAGATTATTTGTGAATAAGGTACTTGTGTTTGAAAATAGTTTCACTCGAGAGAGATTGTTAGATATCCATATGAGTCTAAAACAGAAATGAGAAAGTTGAGCAATATATGAAAAGAAAGACACACAAACCTAATGCCTTAAGGTTTTTGATTGAAAGTGATGTCATTCTTTTATGTGTTGCTCATAGCCGATAGTTTGGACAGCAAACGACTCAGAATTGTATAATTTTAATCTCTATATCGAAAGTCTTCTTGACAAAACTTAGACTACCATTTAAATTTCTAATATATTATTGCTTAATGTATATAATAAATCTTTCAATTGGTTGATGCAGGTTCACAAACGTTTCCAAATCTCAGTTATGGGTGGGTCAATGTGAAAGATGTTGCAAATGCTCATATTCAAGGATATGAGAATGATTCGGCTAGTGGAAAATATTGTCTGGTTGAAAGAGTTATACACTTTTCAGAAATTGCTAAGATTTTACGTCATATGTACCCAACTTTGCAGATTCCAGACAAGTAAGTTTAATTTAAACTTAATTTACCACTGCAAAATTTTAACTTCAGTTAATCTTATGAGTTGGTCTTTCTTTTTTAGAATTCTTGACACTTAATTTGTGAGATAAGTTTTTGTTGTGATTCTTGAAATAACATGTTTCTCACTTTCTTGACAATGATACCAGGTGTGAAGATGATAAGCCATTTATACCAACATTTCAGATTTCCAAAGAAAAGGCAAAGAGCTTGGGAATTGAATTTATTTCCTTCGAAGAGAGCCTGAAAGAGACAGTTGAAAGTTTAAAAGAAAAGGGGTTTATTGATTTCTAATTCTTGATATCTGCTTTAAGAATAAGTGTTGATAACCACAAATTTGTTGATTTCTAGTTCTTGATATATGCTTCAAGAATAAGTGTTGACAAGTATAAATTAGTCAAGTTTATGCAAAATAAGGCTTGAATTGATATATTTCACATGTTCCTTCTTTTACAATGTTTCACTTAGTTATGCTCCATCATTCAGGATTTGTTTGGATTGGAGATGTATTTCAAGAAATTTGAAATGATTTGAGATGAACTGTGTGACCAATTTGATTATTTGAATTAAGAGAAAGATATTTGGATTTGAATGAAAGTTTATAAAAGTTTGTGAATGATGTAATAGATAAAATAAAGATTTTAATAATTTTTAATATATAAAATTATAAAATTACAAATATATTCTTATGATTAAAAATAATTTAAATAAAATATAATTAATTTATTAAATACAATTGATAATTTTTTAAAAATTATATAAAAATATTAAATTATGTAATTTCTTTGAAATTGAAATTTAATTTATAATAAAATATAATCAATTTATTAGACTAAACTAATTAAATTTTTAAAATAAAATTTATAACATTAGATATTTTTAAAATAATGTTTATATTAAATTGATAAATTATTATTATACAATTTATTTTAATTTAAATAATTATATAATTTTTATTAAAATATAATTACATTATATTAATATTAGTTATTATAATTCATTTTATTAATAATATTTAATATTTCTATTTCTAAATATAATTTATTATTATTATTATTATTATAATAAATTAATATATATACATATATAATTAAATTAATATATATATATATATATATATATATATATATATAATTAAATTAACATATAAATATATATAAGAAATCGATTACGTATCGATTATATATAATCGTTAACGTTAATCCATTATATATATAATCAGATATTATATTTTATATTATAATTATGTATATTTATATTTATGACAAATTTATTTATTATTTAATATATTTTATTATATTATTATATAATTGTCATCATATATAATTAATTATATGTTAATTTTAGTGTGATTGATTTGTTTTCAAAAATAAGAATAAGGTTAAATTTGTATTTAACCTACTGATGTGCCTTTCTCTTCCGATCTTCTTATTGAATAGAGAAGATCATAAATAATCTTTCCCAAAAATAAGTATTTACAAACTGAAATTGATACAACCAAACTAAATTTTCACTCCCATCTTATCTCACAAATTTGAAACCAACGGATCTTCAATGTTGTGGTCTGGACCACTCTCCCACCACTTATATTTTCTTTAAATATAAATAAGGTTAAATAATGAAATATAATATGTTTTTATATCACTGTTTCATGAATTACATTCAGTTAATATTTACTTTATTTAATAAAATATTTTATAAATTATTAACACCCGATTTTGTTCGAATAATTTTTTTAAATTAAAGTATGATGATAAAAATAAATTTTAAAAAAAGAATAATAACATAAAAAATATTTATTAGTTTAAGTTTTCTTGAAAAATAATGATAACAATAAAAAAAGCAAAATAAAAATAATGAATTTTAATTTTTCCATTAAAAAATAAAAAATGAATTTTTCCATTAAAAAAGTAAACAAAATGAATTTTTCTATTAAAAAATAATAAAATAAATAATTAACAATTAAAAAAAACGAAAATAACAAGAAAATAACAAAAGAAAAATAATAAAACCAAAGTATCTAATTTAAAATAACAGAATCTGAAATTTAAAAAAATAATAATAAATAAAATAATAAAAACAAATATAACAATAAAATAACTGCTTACTTGATTTGCAAGTTTTCAAAATAAACATAATAAAAAAAAACAGTTTTGCTTAAATAAATAAAATAAAAAGTAGAGTAGTTAAGATTTGTCTGTTAATGTTTTTAAATAAAATAACAAAATAAATAAATAATACAAAACTTAAAAAATAAAGGAAAAAACAGAAAAAAAAAAAACAGAAAAGAGATGGACTTTTATAAAAGGGGAACTGAAGGCACACGGATTCTGGAAAAGAAAAAAGGGAACATTGAAGAGAGAAAAGAGAGAACTGAGGAGAGAGAATTGAGAAAAAATAGAGAATGGTGTATTGAGAATAGAGAGAAAAGAAAGCATAGAAGAAAAATATTAACTTATTCAAGCACCCAATTATCTTGCTTTTCTTTTCTTCTGCTTATTTTCAAGTTTCTTTACGCATGCATTAGGATAGAATAAAAAAATAAAAAAAAAATTATTCCTCCACCACATCCTCAAAGCCACCACAATGTCCTCCAAGCGAGCCTGCACCTCCACAAGGGTTATCCAACCTGCGTCTTCCTCCATCTCCACCAAAGACCACCTTCCAGCAACTATGCATCCATGCACCTTTCATTCACACACCATACCTCATGTCATGCCTAATTGGTTTGGCATACACAAAATAGATGAAAAAAAGGGAGTCACCATCTTGACTTTGTTGTTACATTCTTTCAGAATAAATTCAAATGTCTACTAGTATTTCGCAAGCCATTAAATTGCTCCCTGCAACCCCATATATTTAGACCTACACCCATAATTCTTTTTGTTTTCATAAATACCCCTTTAGTTCTTTTTATAAAAAACAAATATAAAGAAAATAAAAGTTTTGACATATTGTGTTTTTTTTCCTTTTTTAAAAAAAAATGTTTAACTTCTAACTATCCAAATTTTGATTTGAAAAGTTATGATGACTCGATTGAATTCTTAAAATGATTGTTCGCACCATACAAGAGTTTAATTCGGAAAGTTTTAACTTTGATTGGAATACCAAAAGACTGCACACGTCTACGGTACCCAAATTTGAAGATTTGTCTGGAATATCAAAGGACCGCACGCGTCTACGGTATCCAAATTTGAAATTTACTATAAAAAACATTCAAAATAAAAAATATATAAAATTTTCAAAACTAAAAAAAATATTAAACATTTCAACAACCGAATTTTCTTAAAGAACTACGTAATCCTGATTCTCTATCCTTGATAGAGATACGTAGGAGCAAGGTCAAATCCTTGTCGGGCCCTTTCTAAAAAAATAATAAATATTTTTGTTTGTTATTATTTGCATTTTATTTCTTTCTTGGGAAAATAAATGTTTTAAAAAAATCACACTCAGATTACTTATTTAATTAAAGGTACCGTCTGAAGACGGGCGTTGTGGGGTGCTAACACCTTCCCCATAGGTAACCGACTCCCGGACTCTAAATCCGGTTTTGTGAACTTGTCTTACCCTATTTTCGGTTTTTCATAGTTTTTCTTTAATAAATTATGGCGGCGACTCCTCTGTTTTATTAAAAATAAAAAATTTTTTTGTCCGTCGTCCCCGTCGTGACCCCGGTTGCGACATGAATTACATTAATTTAATATTTATTTTATTTAATAAAATATTATATAACAAAAAAATAATAATTTATATTTTATTTAATAAAATATTATAAAATAATAATACTCAGTTTCACATTATTGAATTTATTATGTATAGCGTTAAAGTATAACACTCTTAGATAATATATACTTATTTTAAATTTTGTTGGTGACTATTTTATTTAACTCGATAAATTATTATTAATTTGAATGTGAATTCAATTTTATTGTATTTTTTCATATATTTCTAAATTTTAAGAGATTTGTAAATTTTCATTATGAATTACTTGGTCTTTATAGTTAAAAAAAATTATGAATTACTTGGTTTTAAGTCATATATAGGGCCTTTCTTACAGAGCTCAAGGCAAGTTCTCCTCAAATTTTAAATCAGGTCAATGGTAATATTTATCTAATGAACCATTCAAGCCTTTTAATTCTATCAAAATTGAACATTTATCTCAATATTGTGTTGGGCCAATTGAGGAGAATAACACTAAGAAATTAAATAATGAATGAGGTTTTAGGTAAGTGTATCTGTTTAAGTGTGTAAATGACAGTATATGTGAAGATTATTTGTAAATGAGGTATTCGTGTTTGAAAATGGTTCCGCTTGAAGCTTGAAGGAGGGAGAGATTGTTAGGTATCCATGCGAGTCTAAGTCCCACATTGAGTAGGAATGAGAAAGTTGAGTAACATATAAAAAAGAGAATACCCACAAACTTAATGCCTTAAGATTTTGGGTTGAAAGTGGTGTCATTATCTTATGTATTGGCTCTTAGCCGATAGTTTGGAGGTTCACAAATGTTTCTAAATCTCAATTTTGGGTGGGTCAATGTGAAATATGTTGCAAATGCTCATATTCAAGCATATGAGAATGATTCAGCTAGTGGAAGATATTGTTTAGTTGAAAGAGTTGCACACTTGTCAGAAATTGTTAAGATTTTACGTCATATGTATCCAATTTTGCAGATTCCAGACAAGTAAGTTTAATTATGAGAAACTGAACTTAATTTACCATGGTAAAATTTTAACTTAATGTAGTTAATCTTATGAGTTAGTCTTTCTTTTTTAGAATTCTTGACACTTAATTTGAGTTAGTCTTTCTTTTTTAGAATTCTTGACACTTAATTTGTGAGATAAGTTTTTGTTCTCATTGATCGAAGTCGTATCTGGTCAAATAATCTCAGTAAAGTATACTACTAGGAAAAACACACTGAAAAAGGGGGGTAGACAGATTTCAACAAAATAGTATTTAACTACGAAACTTAAACCAATGATTAAAAACAGATTATCCCCTTGATTTCGATTGTAGTACAGATATCATTGGTTGCGGAAATTCGTATTGATGCTCAATCCTCATTTCAACCCTAACTAATTGACTAAGTGAAAATTAGAGTGAGTTTAATTATGCAAGCAAGCGTTCGCACAAACCATTCATCCCAACCCAACAGATCATATTTCTTGCCATTAAGCATGAACGGTCCAGTGAAAACAATGGGCAAAAAATGAAATAGACGAGAGTTAAGAGGCTAGATGATTAAGCACAGAACCTCAAACCTTTTCCACCCTCAACCAAGAGGATAACCCAAACAAATTAGCCTTCCACAAAAGCGAATAAACAAGATGAAGTAGAAACGAGAATGAAAAAAAATGTAGAAAATGTGAATGAAAAAATGAAGAAAACGTGAACTGTATACAAAAAGCATAGAAGGTTCTAAAAACGTAAAAATAAAATTGCTATCTTGGTTCGAGCCGCTGCCCCTTAAAGTATCTCTCCCTTACCTAAGCTAGGGCAACCTTTTTCAACCCTAATGGGCCAAAGTCCCCTTACAAGTCTGGCCCAACATAAAAAAGAAATAAAGAAAAAGGAAAAATATGATGTGGAGGCAGTGGTGATGTGGCAAAAGATGTGACAATTCTCTTCCATTCTAGAAATTAATTCCAAGCTCAGTGAAATAACAAAGTCGCTCTGAAAAAGTTACAAATTTCTGGTAAATGAAGCTTTATCAAACTGAGAAAATATATATAAATTACTAATTAAAATGGATAAATAAGAGAAAATAATGACTTATCAATCATTCTTGAGAGATAACATGTTCCTCACTTTCTTGACAATGATACAATGTGCGAAGATGACGAACCATTTGCGTCAGGTTTCCAAAGAAAAGGCAAAGAACTTGGGAATTGAATTTATTTCCTTTGAAAAGAGCCTAAAAGAGGCAGTTAAAAGTTTAAAAGAGAAAAAGTTTGTTGATTTTTAGTTCCTGATGTGTGCTTCAAGAATAAATGTAGATAACCATAAATTGGATAAATAAGACCTAAAATGTATCAAAACATGCAACTTAAATTTGATTTTTAGTTATGCCTATGCTTTGCTTATAGATTGTGTTTTGATTTAATTATTCACAATTAAACTTGAAAATGAATTGAAACCAAACTAAATAATAGCTTTTTTGGTCACATCTTACATATCTCTGCATATGTTTAACCTTAAACTAATTTTAAATTATAATAAAAAACTATTTGATAAATTTGAAAAATACCTTTATCCTTTTATTTAAATTTTAAAGTTACTCATCTTTTATGTTTTATCTTATAGATTTATTAGAAATCATATTTTATTGTGTGTTCTTATCTGTGAGGGACAACTTCTTATTTAAGAACTTGTCAGGAATTGATAAGAGCTTCATGTAATCACTAGACAATAACTATTGAGGCAAATATATTGCTAATTAATGTCTCCGGTTAACTTTTTTCTTTCCATTTGATATTTTGTATTTTATCTTTTTAGTTTTTACATTATAGTAAATACATTCATGCAAATTAATTAAAAAATTATGAGAATTATAAAATAAAGGAATGTTAACAATAAGAAAACAAAGGTCTGCCAGACTTAGAGAAGAAACGGAGGAAGTAACTCAATTATTTTTGTGCTTAATATTTGCATTCTTCACATCTTTATAAAGAGTCATTCTTTCTATACTTCCATATTGACTTCCTGCACGTCTATAATTTTAACATATTCTCATTTTAGTCTTGAAAAAAGACAAAAATAACCTTTATTATGGTAATTGGGATTTTTTTGTTTCACTTTGCGGGTTACACAAACTGAAATACAATTAAAAAATAAATACATTGCAGATTGTACAACCCGCAATTACATATTTTGCACCTTTCACATTGCAGGTTGTACAACTCGTAATATAAAACTTTTTTTAAATACATTACGGGTTGTACAACCTGCAATACAATTTTTTTTAAATACATTGCGGGTCGTATAACCCGCAATGTATTCAAAAACAATTTTTGTAATATTTTTCTAATTATATCTTGTAAAAAAAACTTGTGTTGTTGCCCAGGATGGAAGTGGACACCTTTTAAATATAAGACTAGCATGATAACCAACCTGCGGTTGTACAATCCGCAAAGTGAAAAAAAATGAATGACATTTACCATAAATGAAGGTTATTTTCGTCTTTTTCTCAAAACTAAAATAATAATATGTTAAAATTATGGAGGTCCAGGAAGAACCAATCCTTTATAAATCAATTTTAATAAATTAAAAATTTGACTGAGTAAAATAAGACAATTGCTTTTTGCACCGTGTCATCTTTAAACCTGCATCGTAAGAAAGGAAGAAAATTAACTAAAATGTCCTCTTATGTTTATAATTTAATATGTTTCTGGATTTTGTAATTCCAAACCTATTTTGAAAATATTATTTTCAGAATGTAATACATTGTCCAGAATATATATTTGGAATGATAAATTTTACATTTTGGAAAGCAAAATATATATTTTGGAAATCCTATTTTGAAGTCAAATTACTCATTTCAAAATATGGTTTATAATTTATAAATTCTGTCATTTTAAACTTTTTCAAAATGTAAAATTTATTTTCTAAAAAATGTATTCCAGAAAACATATTCTAAAAAAGTATATCCTACAAAATTTATTCTGTAATATAACATTTATATTCTGACAAGAATATTCCAAAAATAAATTCTAGAATCTTCGTTTGAAATAAAAATTTCAAAAACATTTATAAAATTAATGAGGTATGGATTCAAATTGATATAGTGCAGCAGCCATTGTCCTAAAGCAAAATGACAAAGAGAGTTTCCGAAATTAAATTAAGTTTGGGTGAGAAGGACAAAAAACATAAAAATTGACAGAGACAAAAAACTATTTGTGTATAAATGGTTTAGTGACAGTGAGCAAGGTAATAATTGTTGTCTGAATACTGTTATAGGCCTAGCACTATTTTATTACCTAGTGGTTGTATTATAAAGTCTACAAAATGATTTATTACGGAGAACTTGAAAATTTTATATTAACATTAGCCTACTAATTTTATCTTTAGAAGAAAACAACTATTACACGTAAGCGCCCTCGTCATACACCGCTATGTAATCATATTCAATTCTTCCACCCATCTAGAATCTTCCTCATGTTGTAAGCTTAACAACAAAAAATTGTAACACCTCCATAGTTTTGTTTAAATTTAAACGACTAGGAAGTGGATTTCGGTTGTGGTAGATCATCTAACACAATTCAAGTTTTTTAGTTCCAATGAGTACAATGTAAATGAGTCTAAAGTCACGCACAATATTATACCGTAACACTGTAACGTGTACCATAATAAAAGTAGTATTTTCAACGACTTATGCCGATGAACAATTATTATTCTAGAACCCATTTTCGAATGTTGACAATAATAATATTACAGTGCACCACTGCGCCGAGTTGTTGGAAAGAATGGAACAACTGAATAAAAGAGAATATAAAATTAAATCACGAGATGATCAATTAAAGAGTTTGTGTAATAATATACTCACTTTAATGACCAATCATGATTCTAGTTTTAGTCGTTCGCATTTAGAATCTTTAGCTAGTGCTATGAGGATCGTGTTGGTGCCGGAAGGGAAGGCTCTTGAGCTTTTTTCAGCAAAGCTTGTTTCTTCAGTCGATGATGTCGTGCATGTTGACGGTGCTGCTGACTTCTTGCCATGTACGACGGGGGAATGCAGCGGAGGCAGAGATTCCTAAGATGTTTGGGGTTTTTATTGGATTGAAACAGTGTAGGACAGAATGCAAAGCGAAATCGGAGCAAAATCGGAAGGAGATCAAATGCAAACACGAGTACAAACACAATCATCACAAGAACTAGATGAGTATGACTTTATTAGAGAAAACGTTTTTATCAACACCATTGGCATATTGGAAGTGCAAAGTGAGAAAAATATTCGACATTTTTACAAAAGTTGTTTTCTAAGACTTCCTTCGCAGGAGAGTCACCTAATAAGATCACTTTAGGAGGGAATATTGAAAATAAAATTGATTTTCTGTTCTACAATATTCTAGACTTTTTTATAATTAATAAGATACTTGGGAGAAGCCTTTAATATTTTAGAGATGTCTAATATTAATAGGATAGTTAGGAGAAGTCGTTATAAATTTTAAATGATTTAGGAATCTAAAATATTTACATGAATATTATAAATAAAGTTAGTCATTTATTATTTGTATCAAACTTTCTTGAAAAGCAAAAGTTCTTTAAAGTTTTTTTCTTTGTCTTAAATCATTTTCTTTTATTTTTTTTGAAGTTATTATAACTTTTTTGGTTGCATTATTTCACTTTGATTCAGTCGTGAACCAGTAGAGTTTTTTTTTTTTTTTTTGGTGTTCCTTTATATTTTACAAACATAACTTGAAAACAACGTGTTCAATTAA
>Ga0209700_104636_pt1 | contig 24437 bp, 8 predicted proteins | sample SiratroredBW_FD_187528 | JGI IMG/M metagenome (GOLD analysis project Ga0209700, IMG submission 187528) | Root nodule microbial communities of legume samples collected from California, USA - Siratro red BW (SPAdes) (version 2) | ecosystem: Host-associated > Plants > Roots > Nodule | place: USA...
AAACAGCTGGGTTATGAACATACAGGGATGGGTGGTGGGGCCAATGACAATTTTCTTCACTCTTCAAATAAAGTACTGGACTTATTTTAACATATTTCTGACCATTATAACTACTAACTCCTGCTCTACCTTGGGCCTGACCTACCCTCCACCCACACAAATCTAATCAGATTCAATTAATCCTGAGAAATATTATTTAAACAAAGCTACACCGGTTAATGATGTTGCATGGGGAAATGACAATACTTGTTACCATTCACTTTGAGACAAGTGACATAGATGCAAACCAAAACCAATAAATATCAACTTTCAGAGATTTTCCATCTTTCTCACATCCAGCACTAATGAACTTGGTACATGGATAATATTGTTAATGGATCTAAAATACATTCAGATACCATCAGAGAAAATTGATTTTATGTCTAACCCAATTTCACAAAAATTGGCTTCTAAGGTGGGATATGAACTTAATTAAATACTATAATAGTCATATACCTAATTAATGTGAGATTTTGAACAAGGAGACACAACAGTACGACCAAGTTCCACTGTGCAAGCAGCTGCGAGGCCTAGCAATTGATCACATGACGAAACTGTTGCCAAAGCACAATCTCTAAGAAAGATGAGGAATCATCCATTACACATACAAGTCGGAGATTATGTAACAAAAAATGGAATAAAGACAGTATTTTCCTAGTTGAAACATCAATTAATGATGTAGATTGTAGAAAGACGAGAGATTAGTAGGGTCAGGAACCAGTAAAGTATATCGAAAGAAAATTTGAAATCAGTATAAGAGACTATAACTATGAAGTACTAAGTACGAACCAGCTATTTGGAGAACGTAAAGAGATAGTAGCCAATAAGTTATAAGATTATAGCAAATATACCTCTAGCTGTTCTTGAAGACACCCCAGAACATATAACTGCAACTGAAGTGCCTCGAAATTTGTAAGTCACTAACAATCAAGAAAAAAAAATCAGTTGATTAGAGGACACCTAATGCCAATATGAAAATAACCATGAATGTAAATACTGGATATTCAGAAGTAGGAATTCATATTGATAAGGAATATAATAAATAAGATGAATATTCATATTGATAAGGAATATATCAAGCGGGTGTCAGCCACAAAGCAGGATTCTGAAGGAATCCATTACATAGAACAGCATAAATTATATCTACTGTCTTTAAGCAATCTTTATGAGAAAGAACAAATGTGATTGCAAAATTTTAACCAAGGAAAACTTGTTTTATATAGAAGAATCGTTGTTAATAACGTTCTGCTCTAAATTTGGTGTTCTACTCCTTTCAGAGATATTTGCATAAAAATTTGTTTTTATGAAGAATCATCCTTAATTTGTTAATAAAATTTAACCCTCTGATTCCAAAGTTCTGATTTCAATCCTGTAGCATGATTGGCAGTTTCTTTTCCACACTTCTCAATGAATGAAAGCTAGCAAGCACTCAATTTAACTTCAATACAAGAAAATGCAAAGAGACTTGTTAAAAATAATCTAAATCAATATAATACAAATCAATAAATGGAATTTTGTAGCACAACATGGTGAACCATATGCACTTACTGTATTGCCAATTACGGGCAGTTTTCCATGAATGATCTTGTCATTTTCAAAGGCCCATTTATGTACCAAATCCAGTTCTTTCTTCCGAAAAGAGAGCCATCCTTGATGGTTCACATTCAATGAAACAGAGTCAGTGAAATCCAGCTAGGCAGCCACAATTACCACGAAAAACTATATAATAACCCAGTAGCTTAAAAAGCATTCTCAAAGTGGATAGAGCCCAAGTTCACTGCATAGCAGCTAATGAGACAGTTGATATCATCAGCAACATGAAGGAATTGTAGCCATAAATTGAACATAAAATTAAGAGAGATAAATAATGGACTAACCTTGAGGATCGCTTGGCCATAAAGTGAGCATACTTCATATGAATAATATTTATTTTAATGGATATGCTTTATGAAATGGTTAGTAGATTAGCCAACTCTTGGTTTTGTAACACAAAATACAGGTCCTGGGTTCAAAGGAAGGAGGCTCCAATAGGAATCTTGACTATCAACAATACAACTATGCCATTTGATTCTATAAGAACCCACGGGAAAGTTAGACACATCGAGTGAGCAATGTGAAAACCCTTGCCCTTTCTGATTAGGTCTAAAATTCATGAATGTCTCCACAGCCATACTATTACCATGGCCCCTACTATGCACAGAAATTCTCCTCTTGCCTGCCAGACCATCCAAGACATGGCAAACCAACTTCTGGTTCAGTTCAACAATTTCATCATCTTTCCAAGCTTCAGATCTAGACTGTGAGTGCCCCAAGGTTTGTCCACATGGGACGAGGAAAGACGTACTGCAATGAAGGATGCAGTAACACTTAGTTGACTTAGCCACGAGGTTTGGTGGCACATTCTTCAATTGAAGACAAATATTCAATGAGACGTGGGAGCCTTGCGAAACAGATATTTCAACCCCATTACCAGAGTACTCATTGTGGAGAAAAAGTTCTGATCCAATGAATGCTCTGCACAAATAAAAATAATGCAAAACAGATATTTCAACACCGTATTTTTAAGTGTTAGGAAACATAAACAAACACCAAATTGCCAACTCTTGGTCGTGGCTTTGATCAAATTAAGAACTTAAATGGACTACAGCAGTTCTAGATTTGCATATAAGGAGACTACATTGTAAAATCAGAGAGCACTAAACGTGTAATGGTTCACAACAAAGAGAACATCAATTAAACAACAAAAGAAAAACTAATTCATCTTAAGATACAGAAGTGGGAAACCATTTTTTGAGACTCCTATAAAACAAACGCAAAAGCAAACAATTCAATTCCTATCAACAATAGTTTATAGTTATATGATTCATTTTGACATGAAAAGGAAGATAAGGGAGAATATTAAGGGATAAAATAACAGTCCATGTGAGGATCGTTACAATAAAAATTACATTATAATAAAAAACTACATATTCATTTAAACTTTAAAAAGTTTACACAGATTCCAGTGAATAATTGATGCACATACCTTACTTTGAAGAAGTACTTTGGAATCCGAAGATGAATGTGCATCAATTTTATCAAAGTATTAGAAGCTAGTGATAAAGCATTCTTGGTAAACTGAGATGCAGTTTTCTGAAGCAAGCAGACAGCACTAGACACAGCATAACTACAAACATTGAGCACCTCTCTGTCTTTATAGGCAATGCTACAAGTTCGATAACTGGATCCTGGGGATAAACAGTTCTCACTTAGGTCAAAATAATTCAGCAGCGAAGAGAAACTCGCTCTGGTTCCATGATCCACACACCAAAATAGCCTCGATAAATTTTGTATTATCAAAGCCTGTAAATTACTTGTGGTTTTGTCACCAATAAAAAATCTATGAGAATCTTGGTCTATATTAGACACTCCAAAAGCAGTTACAAATGCTAATACTGAAGAACTCAGACCATGAGCTGCAAGGACTTCAGAACTTTCACTATCCATCCCAAAGAAAGATGCTCTAAGTAGATCAAATTCTTCTGCTAGTTTGAATAGTCGTAAGGAAACTTGAGTAATATCTTGATAAGACTTCAGGAATTGAAGCTTATCACTACTCTCAATCTCTACCTGATTTAAATTTTGATCCACATTTAATGAAACTTCCCTCAGAGCTTTAACCAAACCCACTAAATTTTCCAACACTCTAGCTCTTAATGATAAAAACCACCTCTGAAAATAAAATGCTTGAGAACTTGTTACAGAGGCTTCCAAAATTTTCAAGGAAAAGCATACTTCCACATGAGACTGAGTAAGCTGATCATAGTAATTACAACCATTGATATTCCTTCCAAGTCCTGGATGTGTATCGTCCTTGTAATCACGTGTTAAAGGAAATTCTATACTCCCCACCAACTCCATTGATGTGGTTCCCTGTTTTGGCTGCCTAAGAAGTCGGATTTTTTCTTCAGAATTAGAATAATGGAACAATGCTTTTAACCAGCTACAGCAAGAATCAGACTTCACTTTCTCTATTAATGTCCTAAATACAATAGTAGCTAGCAACCATTCACCCTGACACGCTGCATGAGCACCTACCTTGTAAGCAGTCCAGCCATTTGTTCCTGTTAAGACTTTGTTTACAAACGTTGTGCATTTAACAAGACAACTAACCGGATGTGTTTCATCATTCTCATGGACTAAGCCATCACAAATAGGTTGACTGTGCAATAGCAGATGGTACAATATGCATGTATAGGAATCAATTAAACTACACTGGCACACAATTTCAGCCAAAATATTCACTTTACTGAATACTTCAGTATTGACAGCACCAACTACATAAAGATTTTCAAGGCATGCCACCAGAAATCTGTATATTTTGGAAAGAAATTTAAAAATAAAGGAACTTTGCTTTTCTCCTTTAAAGTTTACAGCTAGAAGAGTTGATGGTACTGCACGATCAGTAGATGCAATTGTCACAAGATAATATTCAATCACTTCTTTTATGTTATCAAGTACCAACGAACCAAGAGAAGGATGATTTTCAATAACAGTTAAAAGAATCTTTAGCAGATCCTGGAGCTCCTGACAAATTGTCAAATCATTTTGACCACCTTCCAACAATGGCATCAACAAAAGTTTTATATGATCTTTGATTAAAGAGATAACACGCGATGGCAGGGAAGAGCAAAAAACATTCTCAATTTCTGCTCTGTCATTTTTCCTGCAACACAAATCTGCTAGAATACGAATGGCCAAGCAGCTCTTCCTCGAGGCTGGATATTGGCTTGTGTTTTCAATAATAGTTTGAAGCCTCATAAATTCACAAAGTTCCACGTGAAGTGAAGAAGGCGGAATAGAAAGAAGGACCTGCCAATCACTAAATGCATGTCAAACAAGTCCATATGTCATAAGAAATAAAAATGAGTTTCACTTTGCCAGGTACCGAACTCAAACCTTGTGCAAGACCCTTAGAGCTTTATATTGCATGGGCAATGAAATTTCAGGTTCCTCCATTATGGAAAATAGCCCACGAATTAGACCTGAATTATCTGAATTCTCACACAATCCTCTTCTGAATAAAAAATGCAAGCATCTTAATGCTGTTTCTTTTACATGTGAAGTTCTTTTTCGATTGAGAAACAAAAGAAGAAAATCCACCTGAATCCAAATGACTTAATTACACAAGGAAAGCACCATAGACATAGTAAATATTTTGAATTGGGACCATCATCCATGCATGCTAAAGATGGCTGCGTGGTGCTTTATTTTATCACAAGCCTTAAATAGTTTACTAGCCCTTTTCAAAGGAAAAAAAATCTAGCAATGAGTTTCATAAACTTCATGTTAAGGATAACTTTTAAAACAATCACATTCAGTTGAAGGAACAAAAACAACAGTTGGCAAATGGTCACACAATTCAAACAGAAATTAAAGCAAGGATAAAGTAATATGTGCCCTTTCATTCCTCCAGCTCAACTAGGATGCTCAAAATCATACAATAGGACAGATACATACCTGATAAGAGGTAAAAGGAATTAAAATGCAAGCCAGTTTTGAGAGCGAGTATAGCATAGCAACCATAAAATCTTCATCTGACGAATTTAGTACCAACTCCATTCCTGTCTGCATTAAATCAAACATCATATCAGAAAACCAAATATGATTGTTCCAATAATAAACCAGACAAAAGAAAAAGAAACAAATTTCTTTAGGTTGGTTAAACTTGACAATTGTTATGCTATTTTACAAAACTATTAAGTTTGGATATCAAACCAAGGCACAGAATGCGAGAGCTTATTAGGCAATAAAAAATATATATCAGCACTGTATCGCAAGAAGTAATTCTGATTTTTATTTTCTTATAAAGTCACAGTATTAGTTTCAAACAAAAAATTCAATTCTCTAACTTAATTGTTCTATGGCAACACGGGAGCAACAGACCAGAATACACTGTTCCATAATCCACAAGTAATAGTCCTAGCTTTTGATTAAATTGAACTGTATAATGCATTATAAATTAGTCGAGGAGGGGTCCTCATTTCACTTTGTTGTGGATAACTCAAGCAAATTCACTGCAAAATAGTCTACCACATAAACACTAATACGATAACAGAGAGAAGCCGCAAAAATAAATGGTAGAAGGTAAACGTAGGAAGAACAAGAAAGAATCACACACAGAAATAACATGGTTCAGTTAAAGGGTTACTGAACTTCAATCTACGTCAATGACAAAATTGACTATGCATAAAGATTATAGCACAAAGTTTCTCGCTCAACTCTCAAAGTTTATTGTTTTTACTATTGCAATCACAACTCTCAATTAGTTTACTTGCCGTTACAGGTACTTATATATAGCAAACAACTACAGTAACCAACTACTGTGAAATGCTGCCAAAACATGTGGAGAAGGCATGTGAATAGTGTTTTCCGCTAGAAATGTTACTTAAGCAGCTGCTCCAAACGATACTAAATTAAGTAGAAGCTATGAGACTATCCATCATATGCTGGAAATGCACATCTTCTACTGGACAATCTGGCCAAGTTTGGTGATTTAGGACCTTGACAAGATTTTACTGAACCATCACACATTTGATGTAAGCTTAGTACAGCTAGTTGAGGCACAATGTCAAGAAATCTTTGAAATAAATTAGAGGAGCCAATTTCAAAAAATTAGAACTCCACTTCAACAAGAAAAAATCAAGGTATTTTCTTCATAATTCCTCTAGGCCACCCTGTTTCCAATTGTTATCTTGTTAATCACGTCCCTAGGAAGAAGTAAAGGAAGACAACATAGATATATGTAGAAACAGAAAAAATCAGTTATTAGAAATACACATAAACAAAACAATTATAGTTACAACATTAGCCAGGAAGTAACACAATTTATAGCTGTCATAGCATATAAAGTTATCAAATACCTTGTACGCTTTATGTGCAACTGAATAAGAGGATTTGCATTTTGCCAAAACACGGGCAGCAGCCAACTTTACTGGCAAAGACACTGAAGACGAATTCATTATATTAAATAGCATCTCCACTGAAATAGATGCAAAATCATCTGATATCTCACAAAGGCACCCAGTGGCATACAAAGATGCTCTCACCTGTGAAATCTCAACCCAACATTTCAGATGTATTGATAAAGAAAATTAATTATAATAAAAATGTCTTCAAATAAGGTCAGGTAAACAAAGTTAGAATTCATAATTGAAGAAAATTAGGAGAATATTCCAAGGCAATCAACCTCCACATTTTAATAAATGCAAAGGAAAAATGATATCCAATCAAACAATCACTGTTATGTGTCAATCCATCCATGTAGAGTCGTGTAAATCAAATTAAGATTGCAGTTTATCACTTGCAATATAATTTAACAGAAAATTTTTTGAGACATTGGAAAACATGATTTAGGTGCACCGGTAGAAAATCAAAGTAAACATGTCTAACCAAGAGATTTTAATCAGATCAGACATCTAAAACAACAGCAAAACTAAGGTACTTATTTTACCTCACAGTCATGAGCAGAAACAAGGCTAGAAAATATCAAGTATCGAATCTGAGCATTATCTTTTAGAAAATCAGCCCAACAACCAAACAAAACCACAGCCAGTGCCTTGGACTCCAAATCCCCACTATCAAAAACAGATTTCACTCTATTTAACAACTCCAAGTGATTAGCTACTCTGGCCTCTGACAGCAACCCTTTGCACTGCTTTTTCTTCTCCTTATTGCGATGCTTCCGTTCAGACAAGAAAACCCTAACAACTGAACGTCTGGTCTCTATGTCACCTCCCCTAAAGGCATCAGCAAGGCGCAAGAGGATAGCATTGGCAAATATTCTATCTTCGCCTGGAACAAGACCAAACATAGCATAGGGAGCAACGCCAGATTCAGGCTCTCTACTCCATTGCCAAAGGCGAGGCTCCATTTCCAATATGGCTTTCACAGGAGCACCTGACAGTGAAAATTTTCAAAAACCATAAAAACAAAACAAACAAAAGAACACAAAAACTATAACAGTTTTAACTTTAAGGCTTTGTATGGAGTGATAATAGACAGTGAATGAAGCATTATTTGAATAGGCACCATTGTTTGGATAACCCAACTGTCAAAGGAATAAAGGGAACATAATGATGAAAAAAGGAAAAAAAAAAAAAAAAAAAAAAAAAAAAGGATGAAAGAAGAGAATTAAATAACCAGGTTTTGCAGAACGGAGGCCCATTTCAAGTTGAATGCTCCATTCCATGGCACAAGCAGCACAAGTTGGTTCCATGGCACAAGCAGCACAAGTTGGTTCCATGGCGAGTTCTCTTCTCCAGGCAACAATGGTAACTACAGAGCACCAATAGCAAATACCCATTAATCGTTGTTTCAAGAAGTTTTAATTAAAAATTTCACATTAACAATTTTGAACAACTAATTGATGCCTATAATTTTTCCATTAAGCTATTCTTCCCCATCCTAAATGACGACACTTTCAATCCATACCTGATAATTTAAGCTGGAAGGGGATAATATCAAGAGGCAGCAACAGATAATAATCCTACTCTATTGTATTGTGTTAAACCTTCATGAAACAAGCAAATGCAATTGGTTTTCCGAATTCATATATAGTGAATAAATGTGTAAGGAGTGAACTCAGAACGAAAGCAACCACGTGCTGAAAGCACAATAGTCTCAGATACAATTTCAATAAAAAAGAGAATTGACCGTACTTTTTCAATAAATAAAAAATTGAGGAAGAAACCACTGTTTGTTGATTTTCCAGCGAAATCTGGTAGGTGAGAACTGTCAGGCGGTGGTTTCAGGTGGTAGCGGAACTCCGTCGTGCAGTACCGTGGTGATGGAAGGTGCTGGGCGGTGTGTTGGAGAAGAAAAGGAGGGGAAGATTGTGAGAAGAGAGGGAAAAAGATCAAATACATACAATTATATATATACATATATTAATTGAAGAATTTTCCTGTTGTAATTCATTTTTCTTTTAAAATAATATATATGCATGTTATAATATTGATTCAAAATAAAAACAAAAATTGTATGAACAAATATTATATAACAGTATACAAATTTTTATTTTCATTATTATCTGTATAATACATATAATATTTTTTCAAATAAACTATAGTGGTTTTATTTAATGTAATTTATTTATATTTGGCTTAGTTGTAATTTTAGTTCCTGTATTTTATAATTTATAATTTTAATGGAATTTATATTTTTAATTACTTATTTTTTAATTATTCGTAATTATAGTTTCTGAATACTTTTATGTTATTATGATTTCTTAATTTTAAATGATATCTAATTTTATTCCATTTTCAGTTTTAAAAATATGTTGAATCAAATTATCTTTTTTAATAATTTGTACTTATTCCGTGAATATTATGCGATTTTGTCCAATCGTTTACTATTGTGTCAAAAATAATAAAAAATCTACCAATAATTGAACTAAATAATATTTTTCAAAAAATAATCTATCGAAATAATTAGCTAGATAAAATTTTGTTTGGATGAATTATTTTCTAAACATTTTCAAGGTAAAAAAATGAAATAAATTGTTTAGCATGTTAGAACTAATTTATGTTTAAATTATAAAAAAAAAAAGTTACAACTCACATAGGAGGAAAAAAAAATATTCCCAAAATAAGAATTTGCAAGAATTTTTACTTCAAAACTTAAAGAAATCCAATTCTAAACATGATTGCATGAAATAAGTTTGGCCAGAGTATCGGAATTTTGGTTTTTAAAAAACCAAAATCTTAACTAATTTTTAAATTTATTTTATTTTTTATTTAAAAGTAAAGAAGAGAGAATTTATAATTTTGAATTTTTAAAAGTAATTATTTTAAAATTTGATTTTAAAAATATTTATTTAGAAAAATAATTATGATAAAAAATATTTCAAGTCAATTTTTAATTTTTTTATTTATACAAATTTAAAATTTATGTTTAGTCATACACATACGTATTAAAATAATTATGATCACAGGGGATGAAAAACAGCAAATTATGAAAATTATTTCTATAAATTATTATTTTACTTTAAATAATTACATTTATGAATATTTTAATTATTATATTTATTATTCACAAATCAATATCTAAAATTATATAAAACACTTCCCACTACATTTCCTTTAAATTCTTTCTTTCCTCTTTTTTCTATCAAATTTTTCAAACAAAACTTTCAAAAATAAATTATTTCAAAATTCATAAATGTTAATTTTGATAACAAGTTTTTCTTATTTACATATTTTTCTAAATAATATATGCTTTTTAAATAATTATTTCTTCAAATAATTACTTTTCTAAGTTGTTATATTATGTAGATTTATTTTTACATTTACATTTTCTTAATCAGTATTTTATTTATTAATAAATAGTTAGTAAATTTTAATTTAATATAAAACTAAATAATCACTTCTCTGAATATTAATTTTATAACAAAATAAATTCTTACATTTTTTATTTTCCAATTAATTACTTCTTACAATACTTATTTTTTATATTACAATATTTCTAAATAGTTATTTCATAATATAATTAGTTTTCTATATTATTCTGTTTGAACATATTTATTTTTCTCAAATATTATTCCTCGATAAAAAATTACTTTTATTTTTCTAAACTTCAATTTTTTTTAAAAAAGATATGTATTTTTCTAAGATTTTGTTCAAAATATTTATTTTTTAAAAATTATTTTTTAATGAAATTTTTTTTATTTCAAAATTTTAAAATTCTCTTCTCTTTGTTTTTAAATAAAAAAATTAATTCAAAATTTAGTTCTTCAATAATTGAATTTTAACTAGTATTTCGCTCAACCTTCACCTAATCAGGTTAAGAATTCGATGTTCTAGAAACCAAATTTTGAACTATTTCAATAAAATTTATTATTTGAATAGTTATTTGACTTGTTATTAAAGTAAAAAACAAAATATTAAAGTATGCTGTTTTAGAAAATAATTTCTACTCGTTAGTTTTTGTCTACAGACTACTTTACTCTTAATCTTGCATCTTTTAAAACATTTATTTAAAAAAAATCAACAAAAATAGATAATTTGTTGTCTTATATTTATCTATGTTAAGTAGTTAACTCCTAATGTCAAAAATCCATCTAACATTCGAAAACATAACCACTTTGATTGGACACAATGAAAAATATAGTTTTAGTTTCTTTTAGTGAATATTTCTTTTTTAAAATGTATGTTTTTTACTGTATTTACAACTGAATTTGTTGAGAAATGATTAGGGATCAATTATTTTTTTTTTTTTACATTATTGTGTTTTTAATGTTAGATGATTTATCATTGTATTAGATGATCTATTACCACAATAGATTATTTGTATTGAAGATTTTTTAATGTGATTATGGAAACAATCATGTTATTTTTTATATTTTTTACAATATTTTTTGGATTCATACTTTTGATAAATTTGATTAAAGAAGAGTATTTTTTTCACACTTAGTCACTTGTGACTAACACAAATATTTTTTTATACTTGTCGACATTGAGTATTTTTTGACACTTAACTACTCATGGCTAACACAAGGACTATTTCGGATCGTAGTCACTCTTAATTAATCTTGTCTAAGAGTATTCTTCAAACAACAGTTACTCATGACTAATAACTTGCCAAACAACAAATCATATGGTTGCTTACTAGTAAGGGTAGCATCATTCAACATTTAAAAGGTTTGTGCACTCTCGGGTAGTTAGCTAGATGAGCACTCATAGTGTTCTCTTGAAGCTTTTTAAGACCTAGAGATTTGGCAAAGTTTTGTACTATGCCCAAGTGGAATCTCTCTTTTTCTTCATCTTAATAAATGACTTTAAATAAGCTTTGAGGAATATAGTCATTCCAAATCATTTCTAATTGTTGAGTATTAACTCACTTGAATACTCTTTTATGCCTCTAAACAAACTTGAAGGTGAAGGATGCAATAAATACACTCCATAAAATATTAATTGTTCTTCTCTTCTTAATGCAACATGCTTAATAACTTACAGTATTTATCTCCCTAGGTAGCATAATCTTTGACAACAAAGGTAAAAATACACATCATACAAGGCAAATAGTTGAGTCAGAGTTGAGATGTACTTGTGTTATGAAGTTGTTGAAGAGAGTAACTTTAACTTTTTATCGAATATATCATTTGATGTGACTTGTACTTGAACGGATCTTCTTGACAACGAATGCAATAGACATTCTTGCAACATGTATAGAATAAGCATATATATGTTTGTGTAGTATGAGGTTAGCTTAAATCAAGGTGTATATTGTCTGAACATATTAAAAGACAACATCATAGTGTTGTATCATTTGACACATGAAACACTTGCATCTTACATGATTTGTTGTTGAACAAATACTATCATATAAAAGACAAAACATTTCCATGTTTTACACTTTAGTTGTTTATAGCACTTAATCAAAATCATGAGTGTTGGACTTTTACCTAACAAAATCTTACCTCCAGTATATAAGACACCTCCAGGAAGGACTATAAAATTAAGGAAGAAGAAAGTTGATGAAAAAGTAAGTCATTCAAAACTTACCAGAAAAAAAAAATGTTATCATGAAGGATAGTGCATGTTAGCAATATAGTCATAGTACTAGAGAATGCATAAAGTCATCTAAAAATGAGACCAAAAAGGCTACAATGGTACTAAATCCCTACCAAATTTATTAATTTTTATTATATGTGTAAGGAAAAAGAAAGACACTAGAAAATATAACTAGAATGACAACTAAGAAGATTTTACCTTTGGAATATGACACACGAAACCACATCCACATATGCTCAACCAACATTGAAGATGAAGTCTAGATCAACCAAGTCCAACACAGGAGCAAAGAGGGGAGGGAAAACATATGGAGCCACCAATTTTAGGTTCTCAAGTGAGTTGAACCAAAACCTTTTAGTAGAACATGAGAAAAATTATTGGAGTTATAATGTTTAGTGGTGTCATGAACCTACATTATCATTTTTAAACTTTTGGGTTTGCTAGATAGGGATGACAAATGAACCCATCCTCACGAGTATTGTCAAAATTTGTCTATTTTTTAGGGAAAACACTCATTGACTGCGTACAGGTATGAGTATGGATAATATATGATTTTTTAAATTAGGTATAGGGACAAGGATGAGGATGTACATATTCACTCTATCCCGTCCACGTACCCATCTCAATACACATTTTCATTCTCATTCTAAATTACTAAAACATATTTAGTTTATTAGGTAACCTAAAAAACTTATATTAACTTTATTTAGTTCTTAGTTTCATAACTTACTTTTAGGTCCTACATTTAATAATTTTTACTATTTTTTGTTATTATTTTATCTTTATCTAATTGTTGTTATTTTATACTCTCATTTGATATTTATACAATTATAATTTCTTTCTTGATATTTGACATTAGTGAAAATAAAACACGTATCCTTTTAGCATTGAATACTTGAGAATATCATATTTCCTTTGCTATGATTTTTATGTTTTATAAGAAAATTAATTTAATTAACATTTGGAATAGTTAGATGGTGGGTATAAATATATTCCTATTCTTAATAGGGATGAAGATAAGATAAAAAAAAAAAAAATCATACTCCTTTGATGTGAAGATGGGGATGGAGATGAACTTTTGCTTAGAATGTAGATGAGATAGTTAAATTCACACTCAGCCTCACCACGTTGTCATCCCTATTGACAATTAGCTAATCAATAAGGTTTTTTTGATGAACTTTTGTTATGTTGCATTCAAAGTTCCACCAACTTTTGCTGTTTCCTTTAATAGACAATTATGGATAACTTATATTACTTCATTATCAAGAAGTTTCATATTAATTTAATATCTTTTTATTCAAAACTAATCACTTGTGTTTCCTTTATCATTTTACTTATTCAAATGGATCACCTAATACAACATAGATGATTTTATTAACTTGTACTGAAAACATAATATCATGAAAGGAAACTTGTACTTAAATGGAAAAAATGATGTCCGAAACATTAACTTTTCCAAATACAATTTTATTGAACACATTCATGCATTGTTCCTGCACTTAAAATGGAAAAAGAAAAATACTACATACTACATGCTCAATAGACAACCAAAAAACATGTATTCATTTTCCCCAATTTTCTCTCTACCATTAATTTATGCTTCAACATTCATCGGAAGCAATTCCTATACCATTTGTTCACCAATAGAAGCAACTTCTTATTTTTCTTTTGAGTATGATTTATTTAGCTTCCTCACCTCATTAACCAATTGAAAGTAGTTACGATGAAAATAAGTCTACAACCAAAACAACAAGTCATTAAATAAATCATTATAAGAAAAACTATATGGACTAAATCCAATAATAATATTCAATTTCTTACTTCCCGGATATTGAATCTCCAAAACATTTTTCATTTGTTTTTCAATCTATTTGTTTTTAGAAGCAATAATCTTTCTCCACATGCACAAAATTTTGGTTCTAAATGCAAAGATGAAGATGTTATTATAGATTTCGACCCCAACTCTTTCGCATAGATTGAAGATTAATGTAATAATATTTTAGAAAAGCATTCGAGATTTTGAAAGGAGTAAACTTTTTACTTTTCAAAATTAAAAAAAAAAAGAAAAATGATAACAATAATAGGCGAAAAGATTAAAACTCACAGGTTTGTAAGAAGATAATCATTTTCCTACTCACAAAGGAGAAGAAAGATAAAAACATCAAAACCTAAAACACAATATATAATAAAATGACACAAAAAATATAACATTTCAAAGTAAAATTTATAAATAACAAACATTTACAAGAAGGTTACTATAGTATGTTGTGTAAGTCTATTTGTCACATGAAAAATACTTTGGTGGTATTGATATCTTATCACACATACATAAAGTATAAGGATAAAATAGATACTCTAATTCAATAATAAAATATAATTTTTGAATAATATAGAGATGGAAATACATATTTAATTCTTAAAAAAATCATAAACTTGATCTATTTCTTGTTCTGTCTTTAATATTTCAAAATACTATTTTTTTCATTATTTATTCTTTCTATATTTGATGAAGTTCATTGAAAATGTAAGATATGCAAACACCTAAGGTATAACAACCTCTCTCATGTACTTTTTTTTTTTTGTCGTAGCATTTTGTCAATTACTTGCATTATATAAAGACTATTTATTCATGAGGACTTTGAAAATGAGAATATATATATATATATATATATATATTAGTGTGACTAAGACTTTTCCTTCCAAACCTTTTTTGTGCTTAAAAACATTTTTTAGTGCATAAACTAAAATAAAATATAAGCAGATAGTACACAAATTAGAGATGAGAAAACAAACTTTTAAATATACGTTACTTTAGAAGTATCTCATATTGGTACATGAATAAAAGGAGTGATAACATTTTTTTAGTATTGACATTTAAAAGAAAATATGTTTTCTAAACAAAAAATAATAATTACTTTTATTATGTAAAAAAATTCATATAGGAAACCATTATTTATTATTTAAGAAAATAAAGAAACGTTAGTTTTCATATGTTTTTAAAAAGTACATGATAGAATTAAAATTTATGTATGCGGGGTCCTTATGTATTATTTTACATGGGTCAACTTTGAAGAAATATAGTTTTTAGCAAAATGATAGTTTTGTATAAAACTAAGGCTGTAAATAAAATTAAACTTTTTTCTTAAAAAAAATAAAAAAAAATCAATTTGAAGCTAACAAAAGTCACCTTTGAAATTAACAGTTCAGTAAAATGATTGTTTGGAGCCAACCATTTATGTAAATTCATCTTTCAAGCAGTACATAGTTTCTAAAAACTATATTTATTAGGAGAAAAGTGAAGGCTGTAATTAAAGTTAAACCTAGAAAATAACTAAATTCAGCTTTGAAGAAAATACACAACATAGATATAAATACAATTAACCTTATAAGCTACTAAAAGTTTATACATACACACACACACATATATATATAAATTATTTCGAATTTATCCATTTAAAAAATTTAGCCTAAAAATAAATAAATAAACTAACTTCTCATGGATTTGCTATGGTCAAATTCAACAATTAGTGTCCCTTTTAATAGATTATTTAATCATGGTTACTTCTTTGACATGCTTAATGGACTTAGAAACATTCACATCTGCAACAAAATTTTGTGGAAAACTACGATTTAAAAATCTTGGAGAAGTGACAGGATGAAGAAAATGGATTCCACCATGGAGTCTGGTGAAGAACAGCAAGTGGGTAAAGTCCATCTTTCAATAGAACATTCAATTATTGTGGTGTTTTTTATTAGTGCCACTATCACTAGAGTACAACACTGTCCAAAAGATATCCACCCTTCACTTAGGCATCACAAGATAAGTATTAGAAGACAAAAGGATGAGGTTACCACACAAAGTTGTTTATTTGAAATCTCAATTGTAATTTTTAAATTATTTTAGCTAAATGTAATTGTAACCAATTCATAATTTACAGTCTTTAATTTCGTAAAATCTGATTCCTTAAATAAATCGCTTATTTCTATTCTTTAGTTATGATGTTACATAAATTTATTTTAAAAAAATATTTTCTATGTTGAAATTACTAATACAAGTATTTAATTTATTTTTGTAAGACATGTAATTAACTCATCGTTTTGATATTTAAAATACTTTTTATTCAACTTTTTTTCCTCATCGTAAAATAAAAAAATGTTTAAGTTTTCTTTCATAATATTTAGAAAAAAAAATCAAACACCTACCATCAACCTAATATATTTTTTCTGACAGAAATAACCGGATATAATTAAAGAACATGGACAAGATGCGCTATCGTTTAGAATGATTATGAATCACATCTGCATGAGTGATGTAAAATAAAACATCTGCATGAAAGGAACGTAAAATGTTACTAATATTTTATATGATTAAAAAAATTATAGAAAAATAAAAAATGAGATAATTTGACTAATACATCTTAGAAGTTGTAATTTATCTTTAATTTAGGAGGGCTAGTAATAAAAAACAACTTCACTTTCACGTAATAATAAAAAAATAATATTTATAATTGTCCTGTTAAAAATATTTTTTTATTAAGACGCCTGAAAACGCGTCTTTTTTATGTTTTTTTATTTCTCTTTTCATAATTTTCAATGATATTTTTAATTTTCTAATGAAACTGATTCGCAAAAATCCAAAAGAAAATCTAGAAAGAAAGCATGTTATCAAATGCTTGCTAATGGTATAGACAAGACAAAGCTGAAATTATCACAGCCTAATCTTTGGTTTATTTTCTCCCTTTTTAAGAAAACAATGTCGTAAAACATTTTGAATCTTGTGTAACAAAACCATGGAACTTTCTTTGTGTATCAAAGTTGAAGTAGTCAAAAAGAGATAACAGCAACAAAAGCAAGAATCCTATTTCGCAGAGCAGTCGTCGCAATCGTGGAAGTCTTCCACTGCCAACACTATCTCCCGTGCTTCCTAGCAAGAACCTCACCCACCATAATAATTACTCAAGTCTTCATAGTTTCACTCACTTAATTTCTTCAGTTTTTTTCTCTCACTGCAAACCATGACCATCTTCACTTTCACCCTCTTCTTCTTCCTTCTACCCTTCTCCATACACCTCCAAGCCTACACCCCAGAGGAAACTTTCACCATCAATTGCGGCACCACCGGGAATTCCTCCGACGCTCAAAGAAGCTGGACCGGCGACGGAGACACAAAGTACTTATCTCCCCAAGACGCCACCGTTTCAGAGAAGGCAACCACACAGTCCCCTGCCACCAATCAAATCCCCTACTCCTCTGCACGCTTGTCTCGTTCCCAATTCAACTACTCCTTCCCCGTCTCCCCTGGCTCCAAATTCCTTCGCCTCTTCTTCTACCCTTCCGACTACCCTTCCTTCCCCCGCAACCACGCATCTTTCTCCGTTCAAGCCAACCAATTCACTCTCCTCAACGATTTCAACGCCTCTCTTAACGCCGACGCTCAAGCCACCGATAATATTTTCCGAGAATACGTGGTCAACGTCAACGACGGTGAGAAGCTTACCCTCACCTTCACTCCTTCATCATCTCCAAACTCCTACGCTTTCATCAATGGAATCGAGGTGCTTTCCATGCCTGCCGATTTATATTACACCCCATCAAATGAGACAGGCTTCACGAACGTCGGAAGGAACACGATCTACAGCATTGGAACCAGCTTTGCGCTCCAGACTGAGTATAGAATCAAATCTGGGGGACAAGAAATCCCGCCACAAAACGACACCGGTTTGTTCAGGGATTGGGCTGACGAACAACCTTATTTTATTAAAGAAAATCCAAAGAATAATGATCTACCAGCTGACACGGATGGGACGATGAACATAACCGTGAATCCCGATTACGTGGCACCGAAGGAACTGTTCAGAACAGCGCGTAGCATGGGCACAAACGCCACTCTGAACAAAATGATCAACCTCACTTGGGTGTTTCCCGTTGATTGTGGCTTCTATTACGTTCTCAGGCTCCACTTTTGCGAGCTTGATCCCAATATTAATAAAATTGGTGACAAGCAATTCAAAATTTACATAGCGAACCAGATGGTTGATGATCGTGCTGATGTAATGAAATGGAGTGGCAAACAAAGAGGTCTAGCTGTGCACAGAAACTTCGCCGTTTTCATTCCCAAGAATGGTACTCAGAAACAGTTTAATCTCTCACTTCAGATGCACCCTTACGGAAGCAGTGTGGATTCCAGATACGCCGACGCCTTCCTGAACGGTCTCGAAATCTTCAAAATCAGCGAAGGCGGCTCAAACAACCTAGCCGGACCCAACCCGGACCCGGTTCAGACTCCACAGAACAACACTCCCGGCCAAAACGGAAAGAGCAGCAGCGGAAGTGCAACGACGATAATTGGCGTCGTAGCAGGGGTGGTGTCCGGCGTCGTTTTGATATTGCTAATCGTTTTCCTTGTTCTGTTCTTCCGACGCAAGAGAACCACAAAGCCAAAAGATTACAACAAGTCAAAGTCTTCCGCGACTTCCAAGTGGGGTCCACTCTCCTTCGCAACGACCAAGTCAACAACCACAAACTCCTCCCTACCGTCCGATCTCTGCCGCCACTTCTCCCTGGCGGAGATCAAAGCTGCCACCAACAACTTCGACGACGTCTTTATCGTCGGAGTCGGGGGATTCGGCCACGTGTACAAGGGCTACATAGACGGCGGTTCCACCCCGGTGGCCATCAAGCGCCTGAAACCGGGTTCGCAGCAGGGAGCGCACGAGTTCATGAACGAGATCGAGATGCTCTCGCAGCTCCGCCATCTTCATCTGGTGTCCCTAATCGGATACTGCAACGAGATGAACGAGATGATCCTGATCTACGACTTCATGGCGCGTGGCACCCTCCGCGACCATCTCTACAACACGGACAATCCCGCCATCCCGTGGAAGCAGCGCCTGAAGATCTGCATCGGCGCCGCGCGTGGGCTGCACTACCTCCACACCGGCGCGAAGCACACGATCATCCACCGCGACGTGAAAACCACGAACATCTTGTTGGATGATAAGTGGGTTGCCAAAGTGTCGGATTTCGGGCTTTCCAGAATTGGGCCAACGGGCATCTCCAAGGCCCATGTGAGCACCGTTGTGAAGGGCAGCATTGGGTATTTAGACCCGGAGTATTACAAACGACAGCGTTTGACGGAAAAGTCTGACGTGTACTCTTTCGGTGTGGTGTTGTTTGAGTTACTCTGCGCTCGTCCGCCTCTGATCCGCACGGCGGAGAAGAAACAGGTGTCACTCGCGGATTGGGCGAGACACTGTTACCAAAGTGGGACCATTGCACAGATAGTGGACCCCGCATTGAAGGGGAGGATCGCGCCGGAGTGCTTGAGGAAGTTCTGCGAGATTGGGGTGAGTTGTTTATTGGACGACGGAACGCAGAGGCCGTCGATGAACGACGTCGTTTGGATGCTGGAGTTTGCGTTGCAGTTGCAGGAGAGTGCGGAACAGCGGGAAAATGAGAATGGTATTGGTGGTGAGGGAGGTAATGAAAGAAGAGAGGAAGGGATGGAGGATTTGTTTAGTAGTGGGACGAGTGTGGGGCAGGTTTCGGATTTTAACAAGAGCAGTGGAACGAGTGTGGTGAGTGTGAGTACGAGTAGCGAAGAAGTTGGTAGCAGCTATAAAGAGAGTGGTAGATTACTGTCTGGGACTGTTTTCTCTGAAATTGTTGACCCAAAGCCACGTTGAGCCATGTCAAGACCTACTTCTGTTGCTAAAGCACACAATTTGTGTTCAGTTTCATATTTATAATGTTGTACTGTCTCTGTACAGAATCAAGTTGCTTCTATCTCTAGAGAATGAAGATTTTTGTCAATTGGATATGTATGTTTTATTTTAAAGTGTAAAATTGTATAATAAAAACCTAAAGCAATCGTGTTTTGATTCACATAAAGTAATTGTTGCAATACAATTGATCTTCGGTTTAAATAAAGAGTGCTTACATGAAATCTCATATGTAGTGATGGCAACATTTCTATATTCCCTCTCGGCGCTTAACTAAGATTTTACAAGTTTCTTTTATAATATTATTTAAAATAAATGAGTATTAAAATATAATATTTTTAATTACTTCTATTCTTAAAAGTTTTTATTAAATAAAATAACACGTTTATGAGAATTAAAAAACGTATTCTCTATTAAAATAACACGTTTATGAGATTAAATTTAAATTACACAAATTCTAATATTACTTTTTTAAAACACAATTACATTATAACAAATATTTTAAAATATATATATATATATATATATATATATATATATATATATATTTTTTTTTTCTATGTAAAAAGAAAACTTTTAACAACAGTCTTTGGCAATTTTTTTACACTATTCCTTTATTGTTGGAGCGAAGATTATTGAAAAAAGAGATACTGGTGTCGATTTGTAAACGAACGTCTGCGAAGGCACAGTGGTAGCACGTCGCGAAAATGGGTTCGTTGGGTCGGAGGAGCATGTCCACGGTGGCGAAGGCGGTGGCAGAAATCACAGGCACCGGCAACACCAAGATCCGCAAATCTTCTAGTGAACTCTGCACCTTCCTTGGCATCCCTCGCCACTCTCGTTCCGAAATTGCCCTCATTCTCTCCAAGTTCATCAAACTCTACAATTTCCGGGTTCTCTTCCCCAATCTTATTTTACACTTGATTATATAAATCTGATTCCTAGTTGGTTAGGTCAAATTTAGGGTATTATTGATATGATATGTTTGGTGTGCAGAGTCCTGGTATTAAGAAGGACAAGATTTGGGAGCAGAATTTGCAAGCTTTGTTGCGTGGAAGAAACAGTGTTGGTTTTCCGGAGATTGCTAAGATACTGTCTCCGGAGTTCAGCCAGGGTGCCATTAATGTGAAGGACAATAACATGGATTCTTCAATGGATAGCACAAAGGGAAAAGGTTCTCAAAAGAAAGGGAAGCCTTCTAAGAAGTAGGTCTTCCACATGCTTATCCTTTTAAGGACCCAACTTATACTTTTGAAAGTTCAAAATTTATGTTAGCTCTATCTGCAATTTTGCACGATAATGTCATGGGTGAGTTTGAGTGACAACCTGTTGAGGCGGGTTTGGTTATTGTGTTGTTGTCCTTTGATATAATGTCATTTGTCTCCCTGTTCCCTTTTAGCAAATTCATAACTTACATGATATACTTGCTCTTTGGTTCAAGGAACGGCAAAATCTGTTTACATTTGCTCTTTTCATTTGTTGCCGTGTCAGATAAACAATTCAGATATAATGCCCATCAGTGAGTGAATAAAGAATGTTAGGTTCTCGATTTTGAAGTGTTTGATTGCTTCAAACCTCCTAAGCATAACTTAACAATGCATTGTATGCACTACTGATATGAGGCATGAACAGTAACCCAAGATGTTGTAGAAGTTCTCTGATTGTATCTTTTATTGGTACAGATGCAAGTTTTTACAAATGATCTGATAAATTCCACTGGAGTAGAAAAAGAGGAAATAAATAGTTTATGCACTGAGTGTAAAGAGTTTTTACACCGTCATTCATTCACAGACTGCCTTGTATGATAAGTGTGTTTATTTTTACAATAACTATCTTTGGAATCATAATTAGGAAGATTTTTTATTGATTGACGTATAAATTTGGTTTACTGTGACAATATGTATAAATTAGATAAAATTCTTCGTTGAGAAAGGAAACAACAAAGTTGTGGTTTCAAATGCCTAACGACGACCATAATTGTGTTTTAGGGATTGAAAACAGTTCTGAGCATTCGGCCTTAAACGTCCAGATGGTATCTTTGACCCTTATGCTGATTAGAATGCAGAGTGTTATTTTCCCTTGCTTCTTATCATGTGGCGTACATAAACACATATATCCCTTGCATTAAGGTAGTTGAATTTATGCTGAAGAAGAAAAATAGAGTTAGGATTCTCTAATCTTTTAAAAATGTCTTGTACATCCAACCCAATGAGGGAGAGTTGATAAAGTTTCATAACATGAGTTCCTTCGAAGAAAGTCTACTATTCGAACCTTATTCCTCAGTTGACTTGAACAAAAACTCTTCAAGGTCTCTTGCTGTATGTATGGGAGCTCCGTGATAATTTTGATCTACCTAATTCTATGCAGTGGTAAATAAACAACTAGTCGATAACCCACTAACACCAGGGCCAAAATGCACTCATCAAACCGGAAATGATTCAAGCCCAACGATTTGATAGGAGGAAAATCCTCAACTTTGCACAGCCCCCCCTCTGAGCATTCACAATGGTCATTTTCATTATAGTGGACACCTAAAAGCAGCTTGTAACAGTTGTAGCTGTAGATCAAGTACTTGAGCCATACAATTAATGGAGGAATCTGTTGTATATAGTACCCTCCACATCTGAGAAACACAATCTTCATCAAAATAGACCAAATGCTAAGCCAAGGCTTCGAGATACAACAATACTGTAAAGAACCAAGAGAAATGATAAAAGTCACATCTGAAAACAAATGCAGTTAAGCTACAGTTGCAAGTCTCCTATTGTTCTGGCTAGATAGTAGGACGAAAGGCGGAACATTCCTGATGACCTTTCCTTGATCAGCCTTCTCCTCTCTTGAGGGAATGTGAAAACAGCATTGTAGAGGGGGTAGAATCCCCAGAAAACATAAAGAAAAAGAGTAAGGCAACTGCATTACACATACAGTACAACCCCATATCAGTCCCTTTTGAGGGATATAGTTTACTAACAAAAAATGTAGCCAAGCAATATCAATCATAGTTTGACTTCTTGGAGTTCAGGAAGCACCGGACTTAAACTTGAAAATGGTGCGATGTTGGCATCGATATGAAAAGGAACTCGGTCAGAATAATGGCCTAATCATATGTTACCAGAACCTTTTTAGCTGTTGTTATTGCTGTCAATATCATCAAGTAGAAAAGATAAAGTTGAAGCAACTCCTACTTACCTGATCTTCAACGTGTGACTCTGGAGTATGGCAACACAATAGTCCACCAAGAAAAGCGACACTTAAACTTGGAATGTTCTCAGCCTGTTGAAAGCTTCGTACCTTCGCTCCTTCACTATATACTTTGAACTGATGCCACCATACTTCAGTGTTGTTTTTTTGCTAGGCTTCTATTAATACATAATAATGAATCCTTTTTTGCTTCTGGACGTAAACATAGGGATAACGTTTTCTAAGGGACATTCACGATCACCACTTGGTGACCTTAGTTCCCACATCTTAAACATTTTACATTACGGAGTTCATAGCCAAATCCCATTTCCACCCTTTTCCCATCGCCTTTCGTATTTGCAAATAGTATAAGGGATGCATTTAACTGGAATTTTAAAAGATTATTTTTTATAAAAATCATATAAATTCAAAAAGATTTGTTATGATGTAATTATTTTTAATTACTTGTACTTTATAAAATTTAACTTATATATAGAATTTACTGGCACCCTAATATGTTGCAAAATTCCATTTTCTTCGCCCCTCTCTTCAGCCATTTCAAAGAAAGCAACTCGTTTGATGAAGTTATTGGCAATTTTATTTTATTATTACACAAATATCTGCTATAAAAATTTCAACACTCCAATAATTTCACCCATTGCTTTAACAATTGAAAGAAAGAAAAAAATCATTTGTGGATTCATTGACATTTATTTTTTTAAGATTAAAAACAAGTAATTAGCGAATACTGATAGATTAATTTTTTTCCTTCTTGTCAGTTATCTTTTATAAAATTTTTAATAGTTGACCATAGACAAATCTAGACCATATTGTTAGAAAATGATCATGACAATATTATAATTAAAATAAAATGTTTAAAAACTGAGTAAACCAAAATACATGCATAAAATTAAAAAAAAAATGAAAAGAACTCGAATTTATTGAT
>Ga0209700_104637_pt1 | contig 24424 bp, 12 predicted proteins | sample SiratroredBW_FD_187528 | JGI IMG/M metagenome (GOLD analysis project Ga0209700, IMG submission 187528) | Root nodule microbial communities of legume samples collected from California, USA - Siratro red BW (SPAdes) (version 2) | ecosystem: Host-associated > Plants > Roots > Nodule | place: USA...
TTTTTTTTTTTTTTTTTATCTTCCACTGTTTAAGGTTCATGGTGGATCGTAGTGTTTGACGGCTAGGTCTTATTATAGTTATTTCCATTTCTTTTTGGCGAAACAGGAAGAGAAAATTAGATCCAACATTATATACTACATGCATAATGTGTATTTTTGTTAGATCTGTACAGAAGAAATCGATGTATATGTATTTATTATGAATGGGAAATTTAAAAATAAAATATTTTTTTATTATATGAAAATAACCATATTGTTTGGACCTTCGCTTGATCGTGTACATACAGACCAATCAGGATTTGGATCTGCAGAATAAACAGAAGAGTTCTCTTCGATGACTCATAACCATTCATTGTTGATTATTAAATCCGGTTTCTAAGGTAAAAGCTAATTAAAATAAGAAAAAATTGAAGGAAAAGTAAGTGTTTAATTTAGTAGAATAATACGTTTGTTAATCCGACCCAGTATTCATTGTGAACAAAAGAGGATTTAAAAATCCGGCCAATCATACTCAAATTTATACTTTTAGACTCAATGTATTGGATGAGTTGTGAACTCTTGAATCAAGTTGGTCGTGCCAACATAATAAGTGGATCATCCATAACAGAATAATTTAACATCTTATTTTGCAGCTAATGAATAATTTAACATCTTGTGTTGCAGCTACTGACATTTTTTTAATATTGAACAATTGAACTTTAGACGTATGGGTTATGGATCTTGTTTATTTATTTTAGATAATGTATTCTAGGGTTTTGTTTTACTTTAAAATGAGATCTAAGCATTAATATTATTATAAGTATGGCTAGAGATACCGTACATACGTATATTAATTTAGTAAATGGATATAAAATGAAAGGAAAATTAAAAAAAAGTAGTATATATATTTTTTTAATTATATAAAAGTGAACAAGGTTGGAATGGACGAATTAAGAATGAATAGTATTTGTGTTATTTTTTATCAACAAGAATATATATATATATATATATATATATATATATATATATATATATATATATATATTCGGTAATCCGTATATAAAAATATAAAATATATGTAAAAGAGAATTGAAAAGCACAATTGTCCATAAACTTCTCTCCTATCCAAAACATATAGACTAACACTAAGATGATTAACTTTACTAGAAAAGTCTAACACTTCATAAGACATATATAGCTTAAGCTCAAGACTCACATGCCTAACTTCGCTAGAAAAGATAATCCTCCTTTCCAAATTACACTACAATCTATATAACCTTCTAAAATCAGTTCATATAACCTATTATTGTATTCTGAAGATTTCATTCTGTACCAAGTAGAAAAAATGTTATATTAAAACAGAAGTTATCTGCTCCTTACTGTAAGGATATATATTATTGTTTTTGTGTATGTAAGAACTTTTGTAATATATTTTTCATTTTACTCGTTATGTTCTGATTGTAAATAAGACTGTAAAGAAGTTAAATCAAGCTATAACTTTTACCTAAACTTTTACCTAAATCAAGCTATATATTCTTTCACCTAAGATGATTTTATTGTCTTCTTGTTCAAGTCTTGGTATATTATATACTATATTATAGGTCTTACTTCTTTTTTTGTTTTGACTAAGACCTTAATTAGGTGAAAGAATATCTATGTTTAAATTAGACCAATAGAAGTTATGTATTAAAGCGTTATATATCACTATACATATTATTTAACATGCTAACAAATTTAACACTAAGCAAAATGGACTTACATGTTAATAGTCTACCACAGTAAAATTAATCAAAATCACAAAAGTATATTGTGTTTCATAAATATTAAAAGATGCTTTAATTGTTAAAAATAATAATATTATATGTACATATTAGTATTTTTATTAAAAGTAATATTAGGCTTTCAAGCCTAGTAACTTTTTTTTTTTCCAAAGCTTACCAACCGACTTACTTAACAATCAAGATTTCATAAAACAGGGGTTTGACTTCTTTTTGTTAAATAAACTGGATCAAGCTACAAACTTTGAATGACTTAGACTCTATATATGATTAGTATATTTTCAGCCCTTGTACATACCAGGAAAATATTTATGTGTATGTGTGTATGTATTGAGATGTAATCGTAGATTAATTTATAAAATATAGTAATATGATTTTTTTTTTCTCCTTTTGACGTAATAACAAATAAATGTCGTATAAAAGGGATTGTTGGATGATTATTTTTATAAATAATAGTATTTATTATTCTCTTCGTTTTTTAAATGCTTGAATTTGTGAGTTTTTATTTTATTTTATTTATTGGTTATTTGTAAAGTTCAAGATCTTAATGAGAATATTTTTTATCAATTATACTTTTTCGTGTCTTCTATTTTTTAAAAATATTGTACGTATTGAATAGAAAGAAAAATAAACAAAATAAGAAATTGTATAACTATTTTATTATTATTTTTGGTTTCTATAAAACATCCTTAGAATGTACTTAATATGTTCTTTTTGTAAGTGTTATTTTGAAAAAAAAAATGTAATAAATTTTCAAATATTTGCAAGATTTTTTATTTATTTTTTATTTTATAAATAATAAATACATATATATAAATAATTAAAAAAATAGGCGAAATTAAATATATAATCAAAAGGAGTAATTAATGTTATTTTAAACTTTGAAATAATTAAATAAAAAATATTTAAAAAAAATATACAAATGGAAGGAAGAAGTAGATTATAATAAACCGATGTAGTATTTAGTATTTTAATGTATTAATATTATAGATTTAAGAGTAAATTAAATTGATACCCAAGACGTTTACTCAAATTCAACTGACACACCATTTTTCTGTAAATTCTACACAATTTTTTATTTATTTTAAAAACATTATAATTTTTTAAATTACATACATATCTCTTTAAATTTTAAAAGCATTACATATATTTTCTCTTTTATATTATACATGTAATTTTGTTAAAATGCTGATAAAAAAATGTAAAGAGTTCGTTACAATAATGAGAAATATTGAATATTAAATATAATTTAATAAAACTTGATAGGGTCTTAGTTTAATTTAATATACTCTAACCAAAACATGAGTCAATGATTGATTTAGTTTTCTTGCTGATTAAAAGCTAGGTAATTAAAGCACTAGCTAGTAGTAAATGATGGCTACATGGTTAGGCTGGGATACTCTATGAATATTTCATAATTAAATTTGAAACCTAATATGCAAATTCAAGAAATAAAATTTTCTCAGGGTAACAAGTTTTTCTATTACTTCGTTGGTTGTACTGTTGAAATCTTTATTATTTGGTCATGATTCGTGTACAGTGTTAAAGGTTGATAATATGAAGTCTGTTCAATTTATAAGTTTATATTGGAGAAAAACATCGCCTTTTATTATGTCCTTAGGAGATGGTCTAATTTTCTTAATAAGTTGGTTTATATTTAATTTAATTTTACAAAATTTAATTTAAAACGTGAGATTTATATTTATGTATATGTTATACTATCAAATTAATATAAGACTTTTAATATACATATTCTGATAAATGACTTATCAAGCATAAAATTATATAATTAGGAGTGATATAAATGTGATAACAATAGGTACAAAAGTTGTAAATTCTATATATAGTTACATCTATCTCTTCATGTGTGTGAATGTGTATCTCTTCATATGTGTGGATATGTGTGTCAGTGTGAGTTGGTGTTTATAAACATCACATTATATCATAATTATAACATCATATATTCTTATTTATATACATTCTAATTCAATTTAAATACTAATAGAATATAAATTTATTATTTCTATTACAATAATATTCAAACATAATGTATTGAAAGAAAATATAACAATGTAACGAAAGATACACATTTTTGTATTTAGAACATTTAAAAACATGTTTTTTAGAATTTAAAAAATATTTTCTCACTCAGTCACCGTTCTAGCAAAATAAACATATGTTGCAATGCACTCACTCATCATTTTGCTCACTCAGCTAAACGATCCATATCAGTAAATTTAGTTACCTAACAAAAACTCTACTCGTCTAGTAATCAAAGTATTCATCCAATGACAAAGTTTTCGTAAAAATGTTTTCATAAAAATAACTTGCTTAGCCATAATTGACTTTTGCAACGATTAAAACCTCAAATATACAACATATCTCATTAAAGACCCATTCACTCAAACTATACGAACTTTATCTCAACCACTTTCAACCTTTTAATATCTCAAACATACCATTAAAATTTTATTACTAGAAATATTTGATCATCTTATAATATAAATATTTTCACATATATCCAAACATTCATTTCTAGATTCAAACAATTAAAATTTATTTAAACAACACAAGATTCCTGCATAAAAATTAAATATTGTGAGTAAATTACTTCCACATCTAGATCATCTACCATAACATACTATAAAAAAACATAAATATCTTTCATTACTTGTTAAAACTTGTTTAGTCAAGCTTAAACTCTAAACTTTTTTCTATTTTCATATAAAGTTAAACATTTTTTCTATTCTCATAAAAAGTTAAAAATATACTTAAGACTTTGATCAACAATCTAAACATATCCTTACATTTTTGGATTAATAGATATTTGCCTTTGCCTTAAAAGTATCACTAGCCCTAATTCCTAAGTATGCAATTCTTCCTAAAAACCAACTCAAAGAAAAAAGATAAAAAAAACTTACTTAAAAATGATTTTCTTATCAAACAGAAATGTTTTATTCTCTACCAGATATCTAAGGTGGGCTTTGATTTACGAAAAAGAATGAATAAATCTTTTAAAATTTAGAGAGAAGACAACCAAGATGTTTTTAAAAATGTAGATTTTGTGAAATGAAGTTTCTAATAGTTATCTTTTTATATTTATAAGTTTTTTTTAACTTAAATAATAAAATATTCAGATTAAATAAGTTATTATTACATTTTTAATAATACTCACTAAAATAAATTCTAATATTATCTTAATAAATGAATTTATACTTAATTTAATCTTTCAAAATCAATATATTTACATTTTAATTATATATAATAATTTTTGTTTAACTCTAATTAACGTGAAATCTCCTACACATTTTTTATTTTTCTAAGTAAAATTTTGATAAAATACTTTATAAAATAATATAGTCTTACTTGTAATACTATTTAAATATGATAAGTAAAAAAACACTCTTGAGTTTTTATGGTATCCTTTTAAAAGAAAATTATTGTATAAAAGACATTGTGATATCTAGAGAGATTATATAAAAATAAAGAAATAAGTGAGTAACAAGAAATATTTTATAAGAGGTTTAAAAAACTACATTTAATTTAATTTTAGGGAGTCATGAGAAATGACAACCCTAAACCCTAATACCGTACCACGTGACAGGTTGTAGGGTATGGTGAGTCCAGACATTTTTGTTCTGGCAAATTCCATTTTCCTTTGTTTGCTTTTCGTGCTGTAAAGTTGAAGATGTTGAGTTGGCACCACAAAGATTCAAAGAACGTGCCGTGAATTAAATTCGAAATAATGAAGGGAAATCAACAACCAACCATTTAATGGGTAGAATTACTAAAGAAATTTATATACTGAAAAGAAACATTAGTTATTATATTTTTATCTTCGTTATACTTATTTTCATTAACAAAAAAAAATTATCAATAAATATTGAGTCTTAGTAGTATAATAAATTAATGATGTGAATTAGTTTATAAACATATACTTACTAACAAATAATTATACAAGTATAAAATTAATGTAGATTATTGTATTCATCATAAACGTAGACATGTTATATTTGTACGGAAAGTGTACTTTTCTCTCTTTAGTTTATGTTAAATAATATTTATATTTTCTCTAATTTTAAAATATATATTATTTTTCTTACAATTTTTAATAAAATAATAAATAATTGCATATTTTATATTTTTAATAAATTACATTCATGTCTATTATATTTTTAAGAAAGTGACATTTACTTTCATATTATATTTAAACTATTCAAATTTTTATAGCTTTTTTAAATTTTTATATTTTAAAATTTCACCTTTCAATTTTCATCATTTTTATTTAAATTTTAATCAATATAATATTTTTAATCAAGATAAAAAGAGTTGAGTTTAAGTTTACTAAAAATATAAAATACATGAGTATTATTTATTAAAAATATAAAAAGATGTGAATGTGTATTTAAAAGATTTAGAGAGGACTTGACTATTATTTTATTATAAAAGTGAGTATTTAATTTAAAACAAGAAGAAGCTCAGATGTCATTTGACATAATCTTTGAAGAAATAAGTGTAATTTCACCTAATTATATTAACAACTATTTTTTATTCGAGAAAAATCACATTAATGATATTAGTATATTTGAATACCATAATTTTTATATGCGAATTTTTATAGTATAATTAAAATCAACGGACTAAATATTAAAAACATGTGTGTATTCTATATGATAAAACAAAAAATTTATATTAGAAAAAACATTCATATTAATATATCATACTTAATACACAATGAGTTGTTACAAACTCTCATAAAGTTATGGTCAAATAGAAACTATGGGCATAGTCTGGTGGGAATGGAAACATAATAAATGTAAAATTCATATGATCTTAGAAACCTATCTTGGTCAAACAAATGGGCTCAATTTATTACGGAATGGGTTATCCTATAATTGTTTTATAAACTGTTTTAATTATTTTCATAAAAATATGATAAACCTTGTGAAAAGTTTCATATTCAAATCCTTAATCGAAAATAAAAATATTTTCTATTCTTTTAAACTAATATAAACATTAAATTTTACATAAATATTTATAATTATGGGTTGTTAATTGTACTATTTACCATTTGGGATGACATCCATTATAGCATCTTGTGCTCATTAATAAATTGTATTAAGTAGGTCATTAAACACTGATAAAATATTAATGTGACTTTCAACACATAAATTTGATCTATAGATGTAAAAATTCATTAAAATATTATAAAAAATTGAGATGCAAAAGTATGTATGATTCATTATTATATATTTATGACATAATTTAAATTTTAATACCTTAATTGATTTGAGTATGGGAATATTTACAAATATATCTTTCAGACAAAAAGAAAAAAAGGAGGAAAAAATCTTAGATAACAAAAAAGAGTATTGTAACAAGAAAGAAGATTTCAATCTTATAAAATCTTTCTAAGAACATTTGTCAAGTTGAACTTTCCGAGAGCATGACATTAATGATAAAAAACATATAAAATATGATAATATCAATAAGAATAATGTACATAACACTTAATTATTAAAAATTATATTTTATTTAAAATTTGTAATTCATTTTCTATATATTAATTATTATATTTATGATATTAAAAAATCATTATAAAATACTTTTTTTAATATATCATAAATAGAGATTTTATCATAAAAGTAATTATATATGTTTTTCTTTTTTTTTTAGTGTAATATCTCCTTGTTACAGTTATATTATTTAACATTCATCCATAATATTAATAATATATATATATATATATATAAATTTATTATTTTGAAAATTTTTAAAATAAACTTTGCTTCCCGCATAAAATCAAAATAAATATAAAGATAAACATATTCAAAGAAAAGAAAATTAATAAAAACATAATAAAATCCTTTTCTAACTGCTCAATGTATCTATTATGAGATTGTCTTCTTTCAACATTTTTTATTTTTTTTTTTGTAATATATGATCATCATATTTGATAAACTAAACACAAATAAAAAAAATACGGTCAGTTAGAATTTTAAAATAAAATTTATAAATATAGAAATTATCATCATATATACATATTTCAATCACAACTCATTCATATATTCAAGTGGATACAATTTCAATTCAAATATTAATATTTATTTAAACAAAGTGTCTAAATCTCAAGTCCACTTACTACCTCTCATATCATAACTGAAAGACATCTATATCATAAACATTTGATTCTACTTCTAAAAGATATATACTTTGAATTTGACCTAGAGATATGCACTTATCATGCGACATTCACTATGCTGTCTTTTCAACACCGCTACATCAACATAATATGAACTAAGTCCTCCTATATGATAACTGAAGACTAAGTTACAAGAATCTCCATTGACTCCTACCACTTGATAATCTTCTTTTGTGTGATTTCAATATTATTCTTAGTATGAATCTCAAATTCAATACATATCTTATACATTTCAATATGGTATTCCCTTATTTGAAAATAATTGTGTCTATATCATAGTAAAGTATTCATGCATTTCAATTTAATTCAAATATCAAACTTTGTCATCTCTTTATTTTATAAAATAAAACAATCACACATTTCATAATCTAATACAACCATAGTATAAAATATTCATACATATATCCAACTCAATTTAAATGCTAATAAATTGAAATTTATCAATCATTACAATATAATAATATTCATATACAAATATTAGTCAAATATAATAATACATTGAAAGAAAAACCAATCGTAGCATTTAGAGATAATTAAAAACTTGTTTCTTCAAAATTCAGAAAACATTTTATCTAGCAAACACTTGTTTCATCTAGTAAATCAAGTATGTTGCAATTAGTCCATCCACCATTCTGCTCGTCGAGCCAAAAATATCAATACAACTAGCTACTCTTAGTCACACGACAAACAAATTTCGCTTAATGAGAGTTTGACTCAATTTTTATTTAAAAAGCTTACATAATAAATTTGACTCGTGAAGTAACCAAAACTCTTGATTTTTTAATTAAATAAATTTCTCTAGATTTTTTAATTAAATAAATTTCTCCTAACAAATATCCATAAAAGCTAGTTTTTTTTTTTCAAAATATTACACGATAAAACTAATGCTGTCTTATTTGTTCTATATAACACTTTTAAATTTGACATTTTGTTAAATTTTGTAGTTTTAATTATTAACTATAATATATTTAGTAACAAAAATATGAATATTAATTAAAATAATTAGATTATTTTTAAGTACACGATTCAATTAAGTAATAATGTATTTAATTTTTTTATAAATAAAAAAATAACCATATTTTTTATATTATGAATAATAACTTTTATATTATTTTTAAAATAATAATTAATTTTATTTATAAAATACTATTTTAAAACTTGTAATTGTTTTGAATTGTGTAAATAAGAAAAAATATTAATTATCAATTTTGTATATTACCTGTTTTTTAATATATTATAATTAGTATTTATAAAAATATAGAACACGTGCTCTTATTTTTGTCTTTAGATTAGAAAGAAAATACTTTTACAATCATTCAAAATTGTAATATAAAAAATAATATATAGAAAAGAAATCATAAGCGTCTAATTAAATTATAATTACTTTTAATACAAATATATAAAGCTATCTAAGATATATTATAAGTTTCTAAATAATGTAATTATCCCTATTTCATATTTTCTATTCATTACCTTAATTACATATATGAATATTTCCCACTTCTAGTATTAAAGTAACCATAGTTAATGATAAACTGTGAAAAGGAACGATTGAAAATAGTCATTTAAAACTGGCAAATGTCTTTTGCAGAGAATGACAACAAGTGAAAAAGTCATTTAGAATAATTGAAAACATATTTTAATTTTTTTAATTGTATATATTTTGCGTTTGACTTTTGTTTCAAATGTAAGATCTACCACCATACTTCCTCCCCTCTCCACAATAAAAGACAAAAACCAACGTACACCAGAAATAAAAATAAGAGATTTTTGCTTTTTGTTGTCATCAACAAGAACAAATTACAAGATGTGAAATCATGTGAGATATGTGAAGAAGAAATACAATAAGGGGTTATATAGGGATCCTTGGCCATGTGTGATCTACCTGCCTTTATAATCAAGTAATGTCCACAGAACAAATCAATCAGTTGATCTCAAATCTCCATCCCAATCTAATTCTTTGTATCAAAACCCCAATATGGGTTTTCTTTTCCTTTCTTTTTCACTTCCTTTATTCCCAGCCCCCAATTAAAGGATACGTGTAACAGTGATACCGGTATATACACTCTGTCACCACAGTACTATGCCTTCAAGATGCACTTCAGATCTTAATCTTATGCTAAAACTCATGTGCCACCAAAGGGTATTTCCAAGGAAAAAGTTACAGTATTTCATCTATCAAACAATGTGAGAGATGTTTAGAGGTGGTGGTGGTGATTCTCTCCGGCATAAACAATCAGGTAAGGGATTAGCATAAAAGGTTTCTTCTGACCGGAACCTTTCCATGCCCTTTGTCCCAGAAATTGGCCCTTTTCTCTTTCTGGGAGAACCAAGTCTGTGCAATACATGCAACAAATGAAAAATCAAATAGAAGTTCACCCTGTGATCAGTATATTATTGAGACAAGTAATTTAGAAACAGATTCTTCATTAGGTTAAATGAGGAAGATAATTCTTGCCAAACATCATAATTCCCTGAGAAAAAATCATTATTCTTGCCAACCTGATGTTAGTGTTTAGCTGATACTCTTCCTATGAGGCTTGATATGTAGTTTATAAGAATAGATATAGCCTAGGCTTCAAGGCTAGTTGGGTCATATTCCATACAAAGCAAAGTACATGACCTGTTTTACTAATGATCTATGGAGAGGTATATCATCTATGATTATAAAAGTGAAAGAACCACAAGCACATTATATATGAGTATACATACTTTAGCATCCATAAAACTAATTAAAATGAAAAATAAAGACTTTTCCAGTCACATACCGTCTTCGGTGGAGATCAATAATCCTGTTTGATAGTTTCTTCCCCTCCGTCATTAGTCCCTGATCCAGTTTATCAAACAGGCGAACGAGGGCTTTCCTAGGTAAATGAGAGGACACAGACAGAACAGCTTTGTAATGAACAATTTTTGAAGATCAATAAATAGAAGCTGATCTGCAAAATGACAGGCTTACTTATCCGGAGATATTGTTCTTCCACGTCCAAGAAAACGACGATGACCCTCAACAGCCTTTGCCATGTTACCGGAATAAGAAGGTATGAATACATCACTTTCAATAGATACAATGTAGTCAAGAGCAGCCATTTGGGATGCATGATTGGAAAAAGGTTCAAGCTCTTCTATGGATGCCAACTTTTCCTGAAAATAATCACAGGTAGGTTAGGTTAATCAGAATGATGCAAATGCTTCTCAGCAGGCTGCTATTGGTCAGAAAAGAAGGACCAAGCTTTTCTATTAGGTTAGTTGAACACAACAATATACACTATCTTCCTCTTATTTGACTTTCAATGCATGTGAGTGAGAAAAGAAGTTATTAGACACCCAAGAAGAAAAAAAGGTTTTTTAATCTTCAATAATGGGGCGCTCATTTTCAGTAGTTTCTGCAACAGAAAAGTTATGTTAATCAGTCCTTTATAATCCAGATCAACCCTGGTGCATTTTAGCATTGTATTTTTAGAATAATATAGAAAAACACCAGACAATTTTGATCTTGCCTAAAGCTCACTGTCTACTGAAAGAATTTTTCACCCTATAACAGAAACCTCTAATCTAACTTATGACACCATTTATGTAATTAATAGAGAAATCAGAAGATGAGCTTAACCAAACATTATATGTAACTAACCATGCAGCTATCCTACTTAGGATGTAACACTGCAAAGTTCCCATGCATTTAAACAATGTGGGAAGAGGCAATTTCTCCTTAAGTTAGGTTTCCATGTCAAAACATCTTAACCTTTTGACAGTGCTTTCTATTCAACTAAATAAGGGTAAAGGATTATTAAGAGAACGTGACATTAAAAAACCTTTCCTAAAAGATATCAATTTATTAGTCAATACATTATCAACCTAAGTTACAAGTTGATCTTGATTAGATGGTAGATACAGAAAATGCTAATATTTGATCAAACTATCCACTAAAAATGATTGAAAAAAGCAGGTTATATACAACAGCATATCGAAACACAGTATTGCAATTCCTTACCTTGCTCATCAACAATGGATATCGGGACCGCAATTCAGACATGTGGGACTCGCCCCCATAAATCTCTCCAGCAGCAATATATATCGGAGTTGTTGATGGGTATCCAAGAGCAGTGAGAAAAATTCCAACTTCCTTTGGAGTTAAGGGGCAAAGCCCTTTGGACCTCTGTTCTATTGGATCAATCTCCTTTATTTTCCAATAGGAAATGTTCTCTCTACATGTTTTGCACGTGATAATTTCCAAACATTATATATGAGAGAAGACATGAGATTCAATTAAGCGAGTGGAAGTGTCATAGTTCTATACCTGATCATCCGTAGCTCTTCAGCTTCAACAAGAGATAAATCATAGGTGCAGCCACTAAATGCAAGCATATCTTTCTCATAACGCAAGTGCAGCGCAATGTAAGGACCAAATGACCTCATCCTCTCCACCAACAACTACAAGGACACTAAAAACATTAAAGAATGATAAAAAGAATCCAAGAGTACAAGCTCAATAAGGAGACTAAAAACGAAGAAACCAACAAGAGTTCAGATCTCTTTATATACTTTTCCCAGTTTTTCAATGTGAGGTGAGAAGCGAAGTGCATCATAACAAGCCCGGCAACGAAGCTTCTGAATGTCTGGAGGTAGATTGTTGTTTGCTAATCGTGAATCAGATTTGGAAGCTCGAATAACCTTAAGGTGTTATAAATAATTAGATGATTGCACGATATATTAGAAACAAGGAAAATAAACAGAATACAAAACTGTATAAAGCAATAGACTTTCAACATACATACTTGGTAATCTTTCCACAAGCTAGCAATCTCATTCTCGTAGTAATCCATGCCAGACCAGCTTATGAATTGCTTGACCACTCTGGTTTCATTAACCAGATCGTTGGGGAGTGTCTTAATGATTTTTACATCATTAGCTAGAGAATTCATGAAATGCTCTTCATCAAAAACATCAGAGAAATTGCTGAAAGAAAATTATAAAATTCAATTAAGTGAAAATCCAATACGGAGAGAAGGCACAAAAGAAAAATAATTGTAAATCGTAGAATTGAAAATACCTAGTATCTTGCCAAAATGATCTTTTATCAAGTTCTGGAATTACAAGAGTGGCATTTATGATACGAGCCACTGCTACCATATCACATATCTGCAGAAAAGGAAACAAATCTTCAGCTACAAACAATGAAACAGAACATTCAAAATTAACAAATTCAACATTGCATGGTCCTCATTCATTGCGATCCATCAGCACAGCAATCAGTTAAGCAAGGCAAATTTTCAACACCAAATAACTTTGCAATAATACTAATAACATGAATATGGAGAAACTTAGAGTGAGAGACGTAGGTCAGACCCCAGAACGCATTTGGTTGAGCCCACCATTTGTATGTACTAAAAGATATCCTCGTGACTCCGCAGGAGCTGAATAAACATTTGTTGCTTTAGTACCAATACAATACATAATTACAACCTGATAGGAAACTTTAAGTTCCTTACTGGTGTAGTCAGGTGTGGGCTTTATACAAGGCAAAAACCCACGATTTGATGGAGGCTTCCACAACTTCTGGTAATCTAAGTACCCTCTTGTACCATTCAACTGTCAAATCAAAAGGAGTGAAAACATGATGGCACATAACTGCTTTGCATAATTTAAGTATATCTTCCTATGGATACGATACACACCAACGCCTCTAGATATTCGCTAAAACTAAATCAAACAAGTTTAAAGTAACATAATTACATATCAGATGAGATGCATAAATTAACAATGAGCAGAACCAACAGAAACAAAATGATAATAGCAAAGAACAAATCCCCCATCTGATTGGTGGGTACCAGAGAGGAAAGAAATAAAGGGAAAACATGAACATACACCTAAATTCTCTTCTATTTATTTTTCCACCTCATTTTCTTCCTATCTTTATCTATGTTTTCCATCACGATCACTTCTTCATTCCCTTCTATCCCCCTTGTATCTCGCACACCCCATTCTGGGATGCACTTCTCATCATATCTCAAAGAAATGAATAAAAATGTATGCTTGATATGAAGCTATTGTACATGATTCTGTTTCTCTATCACATTTTCTAAGCTTTCAAACACATGAGACCACCAAATAAGTCACTTGACAGTGTTCACAAGAAGCTCAAACCTTGGGAGTAGAAAGTGGAGCTTTGGACAAATGGGGTGGTGCGAGCTCTCGCGTCCAGCTCTGCAGATCCTGAGCCTGTCAAAATTTGAAAAACAATAACAGATTAACCAATAAGTCACTAAAATTAGTAAGGTATTAATCCTCATTTCCAAAAACAAAAATTCCCAAAATAAAATCCAATTCACAATAAAAAGTACAGAAAAGCATAAACCAAAGAGCTATTTTCATATTGGTTACTCTTAATGGAAGTCTTCAAGTCAACAAAGAACCGAAAAAGAAAAACAGTTGACAACAGTAAAACCCTAAAACAATCCTAAATTATACCCACAAATTAACAATTGTTTACTCTGCATATAAGTAACCACTTGAAAGGGTACAAAATCAAAGTACCTGGTATAGCCGTATAGCAGTATGACCCTAAACATTTTTTTTTTTTTTTATAATTTAACAAAGCAATGAACAACAACAGAGAAACCAAAATAAGAAAAGAAAAAGATGAAACAAACCGTGGAGATCTTGTCATTGAACCTGTGTTCCTTAGAGGAAGGAACAATGTGTACACGCACAGAGAAAAGAGCCACAAACGCTATGAAGCATATGGCTAAAATGAGCAACTTTCTGAGCAGCGCCAACGGAATCCACTTGCGCCTCTGCATTCCAGTCCTCTCTCCCTATTGGGTCACCGATTTAACCCAAAGATAAAGCCCTTATCAAATAAAAAAGAAGAATGAAGTAGAAGAGTGTGTGCACTCAATGGGGAAAGAAGAGAAGAAAACATGAAATTGAGATTGAGAAGAAGTATTGGGTGTGTGAATCTGTGGGAGTGAAACTTGTTGGACGTGTGAGAGACAGTGAAGAGAGTGTGATATTGAATAGTGTGACATCAATAGCGGATGGTGTGTTTGGTTTCGTTTCTGGTTTTTGGCTTTTCTTAAGGTTGTACAGTGACACTCTTTTTTTCTTTGGATTATGAGATTCTGAGTGTTCTTTGTGGTTCTTTGTTAATATTAAGGACAGAATGCGTCACTTTCTAATTTTTAAAATAAACTGTGTACTTACTTCTTCATTGATCTAAGATTCACTTTGAGTACTTAATGTAAGAGATTAAAGTAATGTTATAAACACGATAAAATTAAAAAAATAATAATAATATTGAAACTTAAAAGAAAATGTTTCAAGTTCAACATTTAAAAAAAGTTGCATTACAAAAGTAAATTTGTAAATAAAAGTTAAAATAAAAAATTATTAGAGTAAATAGTTAACTATCAATAAATAGTATTAAGAAAGTCAACTTCAAATTAATAATGATGTGAAATAAATAGTAATATTAAAAAAATTAAAACAACTTCCCATTTGAAATGAATAAGTAACTGAATCTTAATTAAAATTAAAACTTTATTATGGAATTAATAATTAATAATTCATTAATAGGATTAAAAGTCAACTTACATGAAATTTTAATGCAATTATAAAATTGATCTCAAAGTATTGTGTACTCTCTCCTACTTAATCTCTAACTATAAAATAATAATACTTTCTTTAATATTTTGAAATATTCAGTCAAATAAATTGTTTCAAACCCTTAATATAATGTTCCCATTTTAATATTGTTGTAATCTCCATACTCATTTATCACTCTGTTTCCCTTACTCCAAAATTTACTATAAATTCCTCTCATATTATAAGTAACAAGTTTAATAACAAATATTTCATATTGTTGCTCTAAATTTGAAATCATTTCATTAAAAAAAAAATTATGATGCTGATTATCATAAAAAATTAGAAAGTTATAAGTATCTTATTTTAGAAGGTTCTAATTTATAAATTACAAACTAGTTCGGATATATTTTGCAAGACTAGCTGGTAAGTTGATGAATAGCTGATAACCTAGTTGAAAATTGATAACTTAGTTAATAAATGATAACTCCTAACTTATAACTGTCAAATTTGTAAGCTAGTTTATTATATAAAATGAAATAAAATTTATCAACTGCTGCTTTGGTTTTATTGTATAATTAAAATTTATATTTCCTATCAAGAATATATTATTATGTAACTGTAATTATAATTTTTTATTTTCCCATTTAAATAATTGTTACATTGAGTTTTATTATTTACCATTTTTATTGTGTATAATTTTCAAACAATATCATATAATGAAACATTAGTTACTTTAATTTGTAATATTAAATCTTCTTTCTAATCTAAACTACATAAATAATTAATAAATATTTAAAATAATATAATATTATTCAATATATACAACTGACATAATTGAAAAATAAAAAATAGATAGAGATAAATTAAAGACTAAAACATATATTAAAATATAAAGAATAACAATGGAAGAAAATTAAATAAGTGCCAAATAAAAGTTAGTTAAAATAGCTTATAATTTATAAGTTATAAACTACTAAAATAAACTACTTTGATATAATTACTAGATTTTTTTTCAGTGAAATAAGTTAGTAGTTAGCTCATTAATTTTACCAAACACACTCTTTAGCTAGTTTTTAATTTGTAGTTTGTAACTTATTTAATTTTCTTTCATTACTATACTTTATATTTTAATATTATTCTCAATTTATTTTCATCTATTATTATTTATTTTTTAATTTTATTGAGACAATTAATTATTATACTATTTTTAGTATTTATTGAGTTATTTTTAAATTTTTTATGTAATTCAAATTAACAAAATTAACTTTACAAATTGAAGTAACTATTGTTTCCTTATATATATATATATATATGAAATTGTACATGATAAAAATTGTAAAGGAGAAACTCAATATAGTAGTAGTTTAAATTGAAAAATCAAAAAATTAAAATTTATAAAATAAATAAAGTATTATAAAATTTAATGAGAATTTAATTATTTTAAATATATATATATAATTATAATTAGATAATAATATATTTTTATTTTTTTAAGAAAATCATTTATATAATAATACTTATATAGGCATATATCAATCTAGGCTATTTACATTTATCAACTAGTTTTATTAAACATTTTTAATTCAATAAACAATAACTTTAGATGTTTAGTTTTCTTTTTTTTTTTTTTTTTTTTTTTTGGAAATGGAGTAACTTTCATGTGTTTTGTTGAGTTAAAGATATGGATTTATGATGTTCTTTAGTTTTTTACATACGTCATTTAAGCAATGGGCTAATGGTGGCACTAAATGCATGTATAGAGCATTATTTCTCTAGCATATAGTTGGTCATTCAAAAGATAACACTTTTCACTCAAGTTATATGACTTGAGCTTTGAGTAAGAGAGATGTCAAAACAATTTTATTTTCTCTAAAACTCTCATCACTCAAGCGATAAGTGAATGCTCAAGTGATAAACAGTGAGAGATTTGAGATAGATTCTAGAAGTTTGTGTTTGATATAATAAGCCATGTTACTCAAACAACATATGGTACTTGAGTTACGAGAGTTGTTGTTGACTTTCTTTCCTTTGAGGGTTGAGCACTCAAATACTTAATTGAATGATAAACGAGAGAAAATTGGTGTTTATTCTCTCCCTTTAAAACTCTTATCACTCAAGTGACAAGAATTTAGTCAAGTGATATAAAGTATTGCTTGATTTGTGAGTTCACAATTTGAGCAAAGGAGAGTTAGTAACCTTTTCATGCTTTCTGAAAACATATCACTCAAACAACATGTCTTTATCTTTAAATACTTGTTGTTATTTAAAAGTTAAGTTGTGTTAAACACTCGCACACACACACATGTGCGTGAGAGAGAGAGAGAGTAAGTGAGGTTATTAATCTTATATGTATGTAACGATGAATAGGCATGTGATGAGAGATTATGATTCATTAAGCAGAGTAACATGCAAACTCTAAAAGAATGTTGAATAGAGCATAAGACCTTTCATAATGAACACAAGATTGACTAATAACATACCATTTGTACAATAACAAAGACACAAGATGTTTATATTGTTTTACCTTAACCCTTGGTTTATGTCTAGTTTTCCTTTAAGAAACTCTTAAAGGGTCCACTATAATTAAAATAACTAAAAAATATTTATAAAGAAGGTTCCAAAAAGATCACAAAGTTTTACTCACCAAACATACAAGTAACGTCTTTTGACGGATACAATGTCAACTCTTTTAGTTTATTTATACACACAAACAGTGTTCTTACGAAGCTTAGGGCACAAAAAACTGAGTGTGAATATTGACAGGATTTTAATAACCCTAGCTCACTTGTTACTTGGCCTTCAAATTGAGAGGATGCTTTATATAAACTTTTGAAGAAAGTACTTTTTGCAAATCCTTTTTGCCTATTGAGAAACTTCACTCAAGTCTTCACTTTCAAGCTTGCCTATGTCCATGTAAGACATAAAGATGTATTAAATGTGCTCCATGCAACATTAAATGTTTATCTCTTCTGCAAGTAACATCTCGAAAGCTGACATTACTTATCCTACCTAGATTAAAGTACTTGTACCCAAACTGGAGTAAAGCAAAAGATTATACATGGTAGATAACCTTTCTAGAGTTGACAGAGGTGTGTCAGGATGCATGTTGGCATAGAGTAGCTTTAGCACTTCCTTCAAGGAATCTTTGATGTAGACAAGGTTTAAGAAATCTTAATGGTAGACGTGAAGATGAAAACATTTTCTGCAACATATAAAGAGTTGTGTGAAGTACAATGTTAGCTTAAGACTATGTGTGTATCATCTTCTTAAGATTTCACTTTTCAAACAAAATAAAAGACCAGAATGTGCTAAAATGTTTAGAAGACCTTCATCTTACAGATGATGTGTATTCATGATTATACTTTGTTGTTAAACAACACTTAATCAAAACAACCAAAGGTCTTAGACTTTACTCTAACATTACTCATGTTGAGATGATATATAATTGAAGGCTTCCTTACAAAGGGTAATTTCACAAAGTGAAAAATATTACAATGGTTTCTCTCACAAACTATAGAATATCTAATAACATAAAGAATATAAGCTAGGGATTGTTGAAATGTATAACAGTGTTGTTGTATTCTTTATGTGTCTTCTCCTTGTCTTTATAGATGCTCAGTACATGACTGTTGTGGAGCAATTTTCATCTTGATTTCTTTATTTTAATTGTGATATGGTATCTCTTCAATTTTATTGTTCATGATTATTAGAAGTAGGTGTGTGACCTTTTTTCATCTTTTTATAGAAAATATTGTTTCCACATATACATGATGTCAATGTGAAACTAGAAACTGTGCAATATATAATATCGTAAAATCTACATTTTATTTACTAATTACACATTATATAAATAATCTATTTGATTAAGGGATTCTCTTTCCATCTATATAAATATATTTGTTGCAAATATTCAAATCAAATATCAACAGATTATGTATAAATGGTTAGTGTTTGAGACATTGTATTTGAATAATAGTTTAAATAAAACAATGTGATTATCATTAATGATTAATTTTATGGGAAGATATAGTGTTAAGGCATATATAAGAATTTGCATGATTTAGATTTCACATAAATCTAAATCTAAGAGTCTTGCTAGAGACACCCTAACAATGTCACTTAGTGTTAGCAGATTATGTAATTTTATAAGACTGAAATACCAGAAGAAGACACATAAGAAGCTTAGAATCTACATGTCAAATACAAGCACATGAATATTATATGAAATATATAAAGAATCACTACATATAAACACACAAAGACTAGATGAAATTCTAATGAAGCATTAGACATAAGTGCATGGAGACTAGACAAAGTCAACAAGAAACGTCATATGCAAGTGAACATAGATCAAATGAAGTCTACAAACAAGTGCTAAACAAAACATACTCTACTCATAGAGGAGATGAAGCCTTGTATGAGAGAATCAAACTCTAGTACAAACACGTAGATAGAACAAGAAATGAATCTAAGATGCAAGTTCAAATCAATATATGAAGACAACACATGAAAATCACAAGACATATTTGTTAATGCGAGAACATCTACCTTTGGAGAAGTTAACTTACGCTTTTCAAAGATGATTATGACACAAGTGCACTAACTTTTTGAGTTTGTATGCTTAATTTGATGCTATTAGAAACAAAGAAGAAGATGCAAAGAAAAAGATGTCTTACACCATGCACGTAGAGTGTAATATTAAAGGTTTTCAACAAAAAAGTCAAATATGTTCAGAATAAGTGTTAACAAAAGGGTAAGAATAACATGTAAGCTTCAATGGTCCTTTTTAAAATGTCTATAAATAAAACTAAAGTCATGCAAAATAAACTAATATAATGAAACCAATGTGAACTATGTGAGATTCATGCAAAATTATTCTCAATTTTCTAGTGCTAAGTGTAAAAGATCGTCTACTTGATAACATTAGAGTGAGAGTTATCTTAGTAAATCCTTCAATTTTGTAAATGTAGACTTTACTGTAAGGAGTGTTTGTATTGTATATCTTTCTATTAAGAATTTTCTTATAAATCTTTAAAAACAATTGTTATATTTTCATGTGTGGAATTGTGTACTCAACCATGACTGGCATTGTCTACTCAAGATAGCCAGTGACTATTTATATTTTATCTCAAAGGGAGATAAGATATTGCCAACAATGTGTATTCATTTTTAAGTCAGAAATAGCAATGAAAAATACTAGTAAACATTAAGCCATTATTGGAGCACCAATAATAGGGTGAACTAGTATAAACATAAAATTTTTACTGTGTTTTCTATAACACATTGTGAAAAATGGGACAAAATACAAGAGAGGAGAGTTGAATTGTACTTTATTTTTTTTTAATTTTCACCATGTATCGCTTGATATCAAGAAGTCAAATGATGATTTTAGGTTGACAGACGATATGTCAAAAGCCTTTTCTAAAGATTTTTTTTAAATCTCTCATTCTTTTGTTAATTCAATATAATAATATGCAATGAACAAGGATAAGGAAAAAAATAAATTACTCTCTAATTTTTGTATTGGTTTGTATGATAGTGTACACTATGTTTAATTCTCAATCAACTGATTGAGTTTCACTCTACATACTATAATGCAATTTACAAATCAAGTATTATTAAAACAAAGTCACTCCTAGATATAGACCTAATTATTATTTGAACATCCAACCATTGTTGTCTTAAAGCCCTAAGGATTGTTTAGAACCCAAGTGCTCCTAGCTAAAAGTCTTGTATTGTTTAAACCTCATCCACTCCTAACTAACCCAGTAAGTGTTATTTGGACCACTACTACTCCTAGCTAATACAAAGCATTGTTTGGACAACAATCACTTTTGACTAAGACAAAGTATTCTTTAAACAATAGTCACTCCTAACTAAGACAAAGTATTCTTTGGACAATAGTCATTCCTGACTAAGATAAAGTATTTTTTTGAACAGTAGTCACTTCCGATTAAGACACCGAGTATTCTTTGAAAGTTAGTTACTCCTAGCCAAACAAACAAAAGTTTGTATAAAAGTGTAAATCACAAATATCATAAAAGTGTATAAAAGTGTAAGTCACTCTCTTCTAGTTTGCTATGTGAACGCAATAATGTTCTTCTATAAACCTTTCAAGGTTACAAAAGGATTTTAATAGCATTTTGGGAATTAATAATACTTCTCTTGTCTTCTTCTTTGTGAAAGGATAGCTCTATATAGAGCTTGAAAGAAGGATTTGTTACTTATGCCTTTCTGACTATCGAAAGCTTTTAAACTCAAATAGCTTAATCTTCTTTATCTTTTAGCGTGGACATATAAATGAATTAAATGTTCTCCATGCAATATTAAGTGTCACTCTCCTCTTCAAGCAACATCTCTATAGCTAGCAGTACCAATCAACACTGTCAAATAACTTTCTACTCAAAATGAAATAAAAGCAGTATAAGGCATATAACTAGGCCAAAGTTGGCATAAGTTTGTGTCAAAATGATTGTTGAAACATAAACACTTTAGCTTGTACCCTAAGAGATCTTGATGTAGACTTGTGCTTTGTGTAGATCATCTAGGTAGACAAAAGACGAAGGCATTCCCTATAACATAGTAATAAGCTTAAATAATGTTTTTGGTAGGTACAAATTAGGTATGCCAAAATAACAATGTGCTATATTTATGTCAGACAGTAATTATGTCTTATATGATCTACTTTTTTTAAAAATAACTCTTTCAATCAAAGTTTCATCATGTTTCTTACTTTGTTACGATAAGAACTTAATCAAACCTATGAAGTTGTTGGACTTTTTTCTCTAATACACATGAATAAGCCCTCAATTGTCCTATAAAATATTTAGAAAATTATTTGTGTACACTTTCTAAAACTATTAGACAATCTCCTTTCAATGCCTATTAAACTTTGCATTGTAAAAAGTTTTCCAAAATGTTTTTATTAATATTACTCAACTGTTTCTCCCATGTCTCTCCCAGAGTTCATCCTTTTATTTCAAATATGGTTAATCACATTGCCAAGTTGGTACCAAAACAACTAATTTTTCTCTAAATTTTGTAATATAGAGTTTACCTAGGTTGATTCTCAAAACGCAAGTCAAATTAAATCAAATGCATTAGAAAGACATTATCATTTCAGAATTTTATCAAATCAACTAAAATATAAATATATTTAATAAATTATGAAAAGATCGATCCATATGTCCTTAGATACATGTATTACAAATTATTATAGCACCTTTAAGACAAATTTGAAACTGAAGAATAAGTATGACTATACAACTGAATAGTAAAATCAAAGGAAATTACAAATAAAATCAAAATATCATCCGAATTAATTTGTTAATATTCATTAAATTTATCAATTGATCACCTAATTTAATTTCTAACTCACAAATTGTTGGTTATAATCATGAGTTAACATATTTAGAGTTAAATAGAGAAGAAAAAAATCAAATTTAATAATTGTGAAACGAAACTCAAATTGTAATGCGCATTATTCTTAGAATCATGACTCAATTTAAGAGTTTAACTCTTCATAGAGATTTCTACGAAAGAAAGATGAACAAAATAAAATAGCAAAACATAAAGGTGAGAAAGTTGTAACTAACTTTCTAACTTAGAATTAGAAAAGTCTAAAATGTGAATGTGAAAGATTTATTTCAATTATACAAAAATTGATTTATACTAATATATAATTTGTTCTCTACAACTTATTAGGCCTTGATTAAGCCCATTAATTCATATTAAAATTAAACTAAAAAGTCCAATAATAAAAAATCATAAAATTTATAGTTTGAAATAGGATTCATCAGTAAGCCACAAAGTTGTATACTAAGATAGTTGCAACGTGACCTCTATAGTAAAAATTATGCTGAGGATGAGACTTTTCTTTTTTGAAAATAATAAAAGATTTCCTATTAAATATCATAAACTTGTTAATATCTGATCATGATTGAAACATCTAATTACTACCAAAAGTATTATCAACAAGATTTAAAATGACAACAAAAATATATAATATATTAAAACACCCTATCCTTATTGTTTTGCACTTTGGAGTAACATTCATTTATTAATAAAGTATAAAGAAAGTAAAAAATAAAGTATCCTAATAAAAGAATAAAACCAAAACATTTTCAAATATATATGAATGTGAGCAAAATTGAAACACTTAAAACATCAAAATTCTAAGCAAATGAAAAACATTCTTGAAACAACTGATCTTAGAATAAGGGTTAAACTCACATATTGATATTAACTCACTTAAACTCACATATGTTATGTTCATTTTTCCCTTAAGACAACTTCTTAATAAATTATACTAATCAAAAAATAATTGCAAAGGAGTATAAAAACTACTCTTAATCACAATGAGTATACAAAAAAATTTTATTATCTCGTCTCAATTTTTTCCTTAAAATTAAAACCTCAAAATCTCAAAAAAAAAAATTATTTATCGCTCATAAGGTAACTAAAGTGAGAAATACAAAAGGTTACAAGTTTTCCACTAAATTTAGAATACTTAAAAGCTTTATCAAAACTTTAATTAGTAAGGAAGACTCTTGTGTTCTTCTTTTACAACTTGAATCCTCGTATATAGGATTGAGAAAAATTATACTTTTATCATATTATTTTATATATATTTAAATAATAAATAAGAGGAAAAAAATCTACAATAAATATATAAATAATTTCAAACTATCATCTAATAACAAATTATCATTATGATATGTTTATGAATTTTAGAATAATTACTTAACAATCACATAACAGTTGTTTGTGGTTAGTTAAAACTGTAAAAAGAAAATTGTATTAATTTAGAGATGTTCACGATTTGATTTCATTTGTTTTTTTTTTCATTGAAAGGTTATTTAAACTAAACATAAAAGTCAAT
>Ga0209700_104640_pt1 | contig 24409 bp, 11 predicted proteins | sample SiratroredBW_FD_187528 | JGI IMG/M metagenome (GOLD analysis project Ga0209700, IMG submission 187528) | Root nodule microbial communities of legume samples collected from California, USA - Siratro red BW (SPAdes) (version 2) | ecosystem: Host-associated > Plants > Roots > Nodule | place: USA...
AAAATATTTTACTCTTTTTTTTTTTTTTTTTTTTTTCTATGATTTTCTTAGCATAAATATCGTTCTTTTCTTTTTCCACCTACTAGTCAACTCCTTCTGTATTTTCATTATACATTTTTATTGACTAAAGTTTTTTAATGTTTATTTAAGTAGCTAATTGTTTGAGGAAAATTATATTTTAGGAATCCTTGCTGAAAATATTTCCAATTATGGAAGATGACCAGTTAATAAATTAAAAAAATTGTTCATTAATTCGCAATATATGCCAAACACTTCATAACACACAATTTTCACATTATTGTGTGGATCTTTTACTAGATTCTGGCGTAACTGATTGTGGTTAATTAGAAGTCAACTTTATCCAATGTAATGCTTACAAATGGCTGTAATGTATCTGTAAACTGCTGCTCAGTTTCCTTCCGTAGTACTTGTAATTTGTACAGTTTGCAATAACTTTAAAATATGGCATGAAAAATAGTGGTCAGTCAATCTATACTAAAGAAAATGTGGTGCTAAATCTCTTTTGTCCAGTGGTGTATTATTCTTTCTGAGCATGTCGTTGGAAACACATTAACCACTTTTCTTCTGTATCTTAAGCCCTGATTCTAGCCAATGAACAACAACTACTGTTACAAACTACCACATCTTGTCTTGTGGCAGCAGTAATGCATTTAATATGTTTAGAAATTGGTCTTCTACCATAATATACATAAACAATAATTTTCTAGTCATGAACTGTGACATTTAGTGTGTGCTTGGTTGAATTGAAATTATTCTGGTAGAAAATGGTGCTGTGAAAGGTTTGAAATAAATATTACTATGTTTTGGTTTTGATTAATCTTGGAGAAGATAAATCCTTTTGGTTTCAAAAAGCTCCCGTTTATACTCTTGTTATACGACTTTTGTCCTCCTTATCAATTAGCTTGTAGATGATCAAAAGATAATTTTCCACCTCTGGGCCAAGTTTCAAGGTTAAGGAAAATTGGAAAATTAATACTTATCCACTCCATCCTTCATCCCATTATGAGATACACTTTAAACCTTGATAAGAGAATAAGATATGCAAATACTATTGGGGAAATAGGGGACGGTGTGGAGCTCTGAGGAACAGGAAGGACCAAGAAAAAGAAGGTAAAAGACATCAAAATAAATGAAATCAGTTGGGGTGGGGTTTGCCATGCAAAAATTCTTCCAAAAGAAAGCTGAATAGCTCATACATGGGAGAGATTTGTGCATTGGGTCCCTTGATCTTCCGGTGACCAAATTCTACTTCATTCTGTTTTTTCCTGGTGCCCAATGTGGATTTGGGTGCGGGATACAATTTCCTTTCTGAAGTTTAAATATTGTCGCTGAATTTGAGTTGGAGAGGTAAACAACACGCTCAAGAGGATGGACAATAGTAAAATTGTTTGTTTTTTATGGTACCCCTATGGAAAGTTTTGCCATTTGTAGGAGAATAAAGTATCTTTTGACTCACTAAGCATTTAACGAGATCTTGAGATCTAAGAAAATGCTAGGTGAGTGGAGGAGGAATCCTTTAGTTCTTATATACAAGAACAAAGGAAACACTTAAAATTATTGGAGAAATAGTAATTCATTTTTGTCATCTTTATGAGAGACTTGCTAGAGAAAGAACAATTCTTTCCTGGAAATAATGTACCCTAACACCCACTTAATCTTGTTTAGCCCTCTGATTGAGTAGATCAATACTTGAATTTATCTGTTTTAAGGTTTATTTTTTGTGGAACATTGCTTATAGGTAAAAGTCCTCTTTTTCTCAACATTTGGTGAGCGTGCTGCTCCATTTATACGACAAGCAGCTAAAGACTATTGGGCTTTTGCTTCATTTGGATTCATTCTCTGGCGGGAAGAGGAATCTTCCTATTGGTTGGGAGCGTAAGTGACATTTTTCAGAAAATCTGAATCAGGAAAACAATATTCTGCATTACGTTTTCTGTGCAGAAGACATTGGTGCTATGAATTTATTTTTGTTTATCTGTTTTTAAATTTCAGATTTGGGGTGCAGTCAGCACCAGCTATTGTATTTCTTAAAGACCCAGGTGTCAAACCTGTGGTTCACCATGGTCTGTTTCATCTTGTGTTATATTACCTCATTACCAAACGAATATACATTTTCTCTTCTAATGAACTGACTATCTATGCATTTTGTATTGCAGGTTCTGTCAACAGTTCAATTTTTTTGAACTTGATGGAAAATAATAAACAGCAAGGTAGATAAATTCATTGTTTACATTCTCATGTTTGATACCTATAGTTTTTCCTAAATGAAAAATTACGCACCTATAATTTTTAAAGGTGGGTTGGGAAAATAGGGTGGAGAATTTGCCTATATGGCATTAGTGCAATAATTTTAATTGACAGTTGAAAGACCTAATCCTAAAATAGATGGAATTAACTTCTACCTAAATTGGAATAAACCATACATTTTCGGATAACAAATGATACTTGACTCCTGTATGACATTACATTCTAAAACTTTAGTATCAAGTTCATATGAAGAGAAATAAAATAAATCTGGGATGTCGAATATTATGTAGGCGACTAATTTTTGTCCTTAAGACACGTGGCAAGGACCACAATATTAACCCAAAACTGTTAGTATGTTGCTACGTGCCTTTGGGCATTTTCTTGTCAACTTCTTGTGACTAGGAACTACCTAGTGATTACTATTTTTATCATCATATAACAACAAATACTCCTTGAATTTATATATAAATTAGTTTGTCCATCTGATGTACATGTTATTCTATTCAAGGCATTATTATTATTATTATTAACTTTTGTTTATATAATGGTAAACTTTTGTTCACCATTTTTGCTTCCAGAGCTTCGACAACTAAGGAGTGTGACATCAATGGAGCTAGGTTGTGATCCCCATGGCTATTCTCGTGCTGGTTATGATACAATGATATGGTATTGTGCTGTAGTGGTTGGAAGGCCAAGTTTGGAGCTGAACAAAATGCGTGAAGTATATCTTCTTAGTCTTGTTTTTGGGCATAATTTGTTTACATTGAGAATTATGCTAATTTTAGTTCCTGTCCTTAGTAGGATATTAAGTATTCCACTAGAAGCTGTTAGAAGATTCTTGAGATCTTTGTAATTATTACTTTAGGATTTGAGTTCTCTATATATAGAGACTGAGGTAGTGTTTCAAATCAATCGAGTAAAAATCTTCTTTCATTTTATTTAGGAGGGGGGCTAAGGAATCCCTATTATTTATTTTAGAATGGTAACTCCACTAAGCAATGTTGATCTTCTGCACTTGCCTAATGATAGCCTCCTTAATGGCTGGAATTATCTCTAACATGCTTAATTTATCATATGCACATTAAAGGGTTTGGGTAGACTCAACCATATTGAAGGAGAGACCATATCGCAGGATTGCTCACAATTTAGTTTAGCATGATAGGACCAAATACATAGAGGTAAATCGACACTTTATTAAAGAGAACTGGATAGTGGTCATATCACTACTTCTTATGTCCCATCTGGACTTCAGTTAGCAGATCTGTTTACAAAAAGGTTTTCTTACTGAGCGATTTCATGATCTCACATCCAAGCTGTGAATGATATATATCCATTCACTAGCTTGAGGGGAAGTGTTGTTAGCAAGATTTAGTAGAAGCTGTTAGAAGATTCTAAAGATCTCTTTGTAATCATTACTTGAGAGTTAGAGTTCTCTATATAAGGCTGATGTAATGTTTCAAATCAGTCAATTAAATAAAAATCTTCTTTCATTTAGATTAATTCTTTCAAGGGTTCCTTATAAAATTCAAATCACTGTTGTCATATTTGATACTTGGGGCTCCAGTCTAGTTTTCAAGATACATGCATAATCTTAAGAAAATGGCGTTTTAGACTGTTTTTGCACTCTTACTTTTTACGGCTTCAAATTTGGAAGATTTGTAATTCAGTTCCATAGACTATGTGCAGGGTCCAAGAAACATTTTCTAAGCACAGCCAAGTGGATTCATCATCTGAAAATCAATCCTTAGCTCCAGCTGTGGATGCATTTAAGAGAAGGCGGTTGACATTTGCTTGGCTTGATGGTGAAAAACAAAAGGTATTTTTTTTTTTCTTTAATTTGGATGATTTATATTTTTGCTTGTCATTCTAAATAAATTACTCTTCTTTTTGGTTTGAGTAAATTTCAAATGCTGATGCTTGACATTAGTGATTGAATTAACAAAACGTATTAGAAAACCTTTTTAAGAATGCCAATTTCATTTGACAATGACCCATGGGCATCAAAGCAAAAGTTATTCTAAATTACTTCCCTGACAGCATCTAATCTGCAAGATGGTGTATAATACGTCAATTTGGACAAATTGGACTTGTCCATGATCTAAGTTTACTGCTAAATCATTAGAATGCTTTATTATGCATATCCATCCAGATTTTAGCACAATATAATGTCCAATTTTGCGTATTCATCCAAGTGGAACTTATCTTTTTAGGTACTTGTTTTTTTAAATATAAGATGTATTATTTTCGTGCACAGAGATGTTTTTGCTCACTATCCTACAGTCGCTTGGGGTCTTGGCATTGCCTTTTTTATTGGAAATTATGTAAATAGGGGCATTTGAGAAGGCATAGGTTCTCGTACTCATTGTAGAGGATTTAAAAGGGTTCCAATTACAATTCTGCCTCACTTGCCTCCCCCTGGTACTCATTTGTTTTGTGACAGTTAAAGTACGGCCACAATCCAGTGCTCCATGCCAAGACAAAACATTTGGAACTTGACCTTTTCTTCGTGTTGGGGATCAATTTTGATTATTTTGTTTATTTTATAACAGATAGAATATCTGATTTTTTATAGGAACAGTTATAATCAATTGTATTTATCATTTTCAGACAATATAATAAATTCACCACTAAGTTGCTGAGGCACAGTATTCTCTAAATCTATCCTCTATCTTCTCTTTCAACATGGTGTGTGCCAGATTTTTTTTTCACTTTCATATACAAATATTTGAAATGAGAAACATAACGAAAACGAGATTTTTTATGTCTTCATAATTGTCTCTAGAAACAGGAGATCAAAGCAAAATGATTTTTCAAACTAAACATGCCCCTAATTCCTATATTCTTCATGTTCAAGTGACTTATTTCTTTAAATTTTTTTGGTGTATTTTGAATGGAGAATACTTTTACATCATCTCTGCTACTATTTCTAACCTGAACTATTTACCTGCATTGTGTAGGATTACTGCCAATTTTACATTGGTCAAGCGGGTAGCGATCACACTTGTGGGCAACGACGGAGTGCGACTGATATTCCTAGGTTATTTGTTATTCGTTACCTGAGGAATGATAGTGCTGTTGATTTGAGAACCGAGCAAAAGACGAACTGGAAATCATCACTGGTCCAAGATCTAATCAGTGATTCTGATCTTGCAGGCCAGTTTGTAGCAGGGTACAAGGGAGAAGATGATGTTTCACAGGTTTGCCATTTGCAATAAAAGTTTCACAATGACAAATGGTTTTTACATTTCTTTATAACTTAATGTATTATCATCATACTACTTGTGAAATATGTTGAGTGGTTCAAGAACTAACGATGTACAATGACGTTGATGTTGTTTTAAGGTATTTTCTATTTTCATTTGCAGATAACCCACTGGCTTGCAAACATTATTTCTGATGGTGACTCCAGAGACTTACCATTCTTCGTAAGTTTTATTTACTTTTGAATAGGTTTTGTAGGTAAGGCTTCTTGTATGGGGCACATTCATTGTTGAATTAATAACCTTGGCCCTCACTCAAGTATTTAATTTCTGTCCTCCGGTTTTCTCTAAATGTTTACACTCATTTATGTGATCATAGTTTCAAAGTTGCCCAGGTTAACATTTTAAAATGTGAGGTTGTTGTTGATGGGATTAGTTGTGTAGTTTACTGATTAAGAAAATACCATTTCCTCGTTGCAGACGCTACGAACTCCTAAGCTTGTCCCAGATGACACAGAACCTATAACAGCACAAAATATTCCTCTGAACAATCTGAAACAGAGTATTCTTGGTAGTCTTAGCGGACTCTCTATATACCTTGAGGATCCTAGAGTTGGTCCGTTTTTGCTTCTGGGTGCATTAATTTCTTTGGGTACTATCTGGCTGCGTAGGAGCCAACAAGTTCAGTCATCTGAACCAAATCAACCTAATTCCAATCAGCCATCTGAATCAAATCAACCAAGTCAACCCAGTTCCAAGGTAGTATGTTATCTTGCATTTTTTCAAACTGTAGGAGTTACTTGTATATTTTCATTCTGACAGATGTCTTCACAGGATGAAAGGAAACAAATACCAAGAGATCGGGTCAGGAATCGGTCAAATAAAAAACCACCCCCTTCTATGACTGATTTTGAACCATCGGATGCTTACCAGGCTCCACTATCAGATTCTGACTCTGAGTAATCTCAGTTTGGTTTCTCCATGAAGGAAAGGAAAATACACAATGTTACATGGTCTGAAGGTGAAATTCTTTGTGTTCTTGGTTTTGAGCAAGATAATACAAGATTGCCACCATATCTCTAGAAGAGATTAGGAGTCATATAACCCCCTTAGGTCCTAGATCTTAATAAGAAAGAACGACGTATTTTTGTTTCGATTAAAACGAAAATTTGACTACTCTGGCGTATATTTATTTAATACTTCTATTAGGATATTTATTCATGTATATCAATTCATGAAGTGCTTTTACCAAAATTAAGAGTCTGTCATAATTTATTCGTGGAATTTATAATTAGTGATTCTTACATGATTAGCTGCATGGCACGTGTTCATTGCTACGCTAGAGATACGGCATCTGCTGCTACTGTATTTCCTTGTAACAGCCAGCATATTGACTATGATAATTGTTTATAATTTGTTATCTTAAGTTTGAATGTAATAATTATGAGTTTTTAAAATATTAAACAGAATTTAGCAAAATGTATGAAAGTTCAGTTTTAGAGGAAAACATAAGTAAAAATTTTCACTTCTAATAAGTATTTTCTAATTTATTTTTTTAAATAAAGAAAAAAATTTCTAGTATAAATTTAATATTTCAATGTTTTATAGGTTGATTCTCAATACGTTGAATTATAAATTGTTGTATTGATAATATATAAATAACTCAAATAAGTGTTATGCATTAGATTAGGCGTTTTACCTCGATGGTATGAGTTTTATTTGATTTATGAATATTTATAACTTCATCATTAATGATAAATTCAGTTAAGAAATTATTTTGCTATGTAAATAATTGATCATTTAAATATTTTTGAATTATTTTTGCAGATAATTACTTATTACTTAAAATATTATTAGTCTTATTAACAATAATATAATTGATTGTTATAAATAATTTGTTAACTATTTTCTTAAAATAAGATATATATAAAGATTTTTTTCTCAAAATAGAAGAGACTACACATTATACATATTATACATTTTATGGAGGAGGCCTCAAAAGTTAGAGTTCTTGGAACAATTTGCATCAACAATCATTAGGAGAAGTTTGTTCTTTTCACTTGTTTCAAAAATTAATCATGTTTAGGTTATATATTTCTAACTTGTCTCATCGTTAATGTTTGGTGTGTTAACACTTGGTAGTTTAATGGATAGGTTTCCCAGAAAATTCACATTTTGAGAGTAATACATAATGTTTGTGGTAGAATGTAACTAAATTTAGTGAAACAATCCATCACATGTTGATTGGATTGAACATGAGGTGGATTCAATGAGAATTATTTTTTCTAAAAGCTTGGATTCATGGAAAATGTTTTTTCAGGTGGTAAGTAGACACGACATCATTTTATAAGAATTATTCTAATGATTTTTGTGAAAGTAGGAAAAACACAATAAGAGTTGTGCAAAAAGAGGGTTTATTTTGTGTTTTTGAAAACTTCTTGACACTTTTTTTTTTTAAATATGGTCTAATAGGCCGTGTTCAGAATATAGTTTTATATATTAAGTATTAGATGTTATAGTTATATTTAATGAAGTATGTGAAACAAACTTTTTAACAAACTTTTCTACTTTATATATATATATATATATATATATATATTTTCAAGTAATTAGTTGATAGAAAATTTGCCTGTGATAAAGTATTATAGATATAATTTTAGCACTTGATTAGTTTACTTGTTTCAATACTTTTAGTTATGGGTGTTCAATCAATAACTCTCTTCCTTTATTAATATAGATAAAAATTAGATACAACGTAGAAATATGGAAAAGAGGTAAAATGCACTTATACTTGTTATAATATGTTATATCTAATTTTCAATTAACAAATTAAGTTTCATTAAGTAATAAAATAATGCTACGAAGTTCAAAGTGAGTAATTTTTAGGCTTATAATGGTTCTTGCCTAACCCTTTCATTATTCTTGAAATAAGCTACTCTCAACTTAAAGTACTATTATTTCTTAAGTTACTTGTGACTCAATGCAACATTCTTTACCAAGTCAGCCTTGACTCAATGCATCATTCTTTTTCATACAACTTGTGACTGAATGTAATATTCTTTATCAAGCCACTTTGGCTTAATATAGTATTTTTTTCTCAAGTCATTCCCTCCTCAATGTAGTATTCTTTACCAAACTAATCCTGACTCAATGAGTATTTATTAAATAACAACCACTCCTGACTAATAAAACCTTAAAGAGAATGAGGAGAATATTACTCTCATATTATGTGTAAGGCAAAAGTCCAACACCCCAAGGTTTTAATTAGTGTTTTAAAATTTCTAAGTATAAAATATGATTACACTTCATCTATAAGACGATATAGTTTTATAAAAACAACAGATTATGTAAGAAGCAAGTATTTTGTCTGACAGCTAATACAATAATTTGCAGTCTTTTCTCAAAGTCTAATAAGGCACACATAGGAATAGATGAAACATGTATCAAACATCAGACTATACACAGAATAAATAAACATCGTACTTCAAATAAATATCAATATGCTTATTCTATGTGTTTAGGAATGTCCGTTTGCCAAAATATTTGTTCAAAATCAAACATCAAAGATCTATTAAGATACAATCTAAAGTTGTTTCTTCCATCAACCTTATGACCCAAAACTTTAACTCAATTATCTACCTCGTACAAAAATCACACTAATCATGAATTTGTGTAAAAGTTCATACTACTTATGGAGATAAGAACAAATTTAACATTCAAAATTCCTTTCAAGTTGTCTTTAAGAAAAATGTTTTTATGTTTCATCAGTCAAAGCATGTTGAAAAGCGTTTGTTAAAAATATATTTCTTTAAGTTTGCTTATCTTAACAAACTTTCTAAGGTCAAAAAATGCATAAGGTGTTGTGTTTCAGATGAAGGAATCATAGTCTATTCTTTAGGCAAAGTGCATCTGACATGATACATTAGATGAAAGATTTACAGTTTGGTTGGTTTATTAACCAAATTGTGTTCTTAGTATAATTAATCAAATAATGATTTCAAAAAATTGTAAAAGTTAATTAAATCACAATTCAACCTTCCATTCTTGTAATTTTCCTGTTTTTCACATTGTAACCCAAGAGAACAAAAAGAAAACATATAATAGTTCTATTCTCGTTCAATCAAAAGTGAGTGTACAAGGGGATAATGTGTCTTATTTATATATGCATAAGTCCTTGTTCTTCATATCTTAAGGAATGTTGAACTCAAAAATAAGCAAAAAGTGGGTTGAACAAGACACAAAACTGGAGCATACGTTCTCCATAAGTGGTGCTTCTAATTAGCCTATTTTTGGCTTATTTCAAGTGGTGTGAGACTTCCATGCTCTATGCTCTCCTTCTTCATGCCTTGGTTGAATTTTGATCATGTTTTCTAGGATTTTTGGTTGACCTTTTGAGTCCAAATCAACACTCAATTAAGGTCCAAAATAAGCTCACTTATACCCTTACAAAATTCTACAAAAGAATACAAGAGAAAAAACACCTATACAATTTGTGCAAGACCAATCCTAGTATTCAACTATTCAAGTGTAGAGTATTCCTCCATGAGACTTCATCTTCTTCTATCCTTTTAGCTAATGTTTTTGTGGCTGGATGATTTCCATATGTGTGTCTAAGGCTAACTATTCTTCTACATGTCTGATATTTTTAAAATATGCATTTATTTTTGTTTTGAGATGCTTCTGTGTGTTTAACATTTTATCATACTTCCTATATTATTGATAATATATGCTTTGAGATACTTTAATTGATTCACACTTCAACAAACTTGTAGTTAACAAAAACTTGATATTACTTAGTATTTATATAAAACATCTATGCCTTAACACACTTGTGTTGTAGCTAAGAGTGGTGGTTTAAAATACCTGTTACAACAGTTGTTAGCAAAACTTGACTAGTTTAGTCAAGAATTAGACACACAAATTAAACGCTAACTTTGACTCTCATCTTATTCACTATTAAACTATAGACACTTACAGAAAAAAGTTCATAAAATCATTAAAAACATAATTAAACTTCTTTATTGTATTTATATAATTTATTTTGTTCCTTTTAATCATCTGAATTAAAATTTCTACTTTCATTACTATCGATATTATGATGTTATATTCATTTATAGCCTGTGTAATGACATCGATATTAATAGTGACTATGTCACTATGTAATGATATGAAAATTTACTTTTATAATTTGTGGTTAAAATATTGTTAGTATCTAGAATTTGGATTAAATTTTATTTTAGTAACCACATTTAGAATTATTTTTTAGTCCCTCAATATAAAATTGATATTTTAAATCCTTTAAATTGAAAAATATTTTTTTCTATTATTCTAACTTTAAAATATCTTTTAATCCTTTTTAAGTTTCTTGATTTGAAAGTAATTCATTTTGATTTTCAAAGCTGATGTTGTTGAAAATTTATTGACGTAATTAATTAACATGTATTTAATTTGAGAAAAACCATCTAATAGTCATTGAAATATTTTTTTTTCTTTGTTTCTAATTGTGCTCCTTTTCTTATAACATTGGTTTGCATGATTGCTACTATACAACTGTATTATTGTCCTTTCTTATATTCTGCTTTTCTTGTTTTTTCTCATATCGTTACGAATAAAGTTTTGATTTGAAATATTTATTTTGGGATTAAATTACAGTGATCGTGATTAGGACGTGCAAATGCAATATTTCGTTTTGTTTCACTAAATTTTGCGAATTTTAAATCCTGAACAAATTTATCGTAAATTATTATTTGATAATTTAAATATTTGAAGATTAAAATTGTAATAAATCTTATATCTAATTTTTTTTTAAAACATATTGTTACTCACTTAAACTTACTCATATAATACAAAAAAATTGACGTAGATATTATGAGTCAATTTTTGTTTTAATTTTTCATCTGATTAATGAAACAAATTAGCTTCACGATAACTTTTTTAATTAGAAAGGTTAATTCATTTTCCCAAACTAAAAATTCCAATTTAAAATTTGAGAAACTAATTACAAATGTAATTACTAACGTGGATATCAACAGTCACACAAATAACATTTTCTGAAATTGAAAATTTAAAAAATAATCACAAAAATAAGAAACCAATTTATTATCACCCTATCACCCATTTATGTCCGTGAACCAAAGAAGATGCGATAATAAATGACCCTTTATACTCCTGTCTCTGCTTTTCCCATCATACTATTATATAAGTATTTCTTATATTTACTTATTTATTTTTTTTGTATTTTTCTGTGTGGTTGTCATTTAGTAAGTGGTACCCCCTTATTATTTAGGGTCCACCAAACCTGTCCATAGATAATTGAAGGGTTGCGTGGTCACAACGTAGGTCCTAATTCTTTAAAAAAAATAAAAATAAAAGAAAAAACAACGTAGGTCCTATTCACACACACCCTAAGTATATCCTCATACCTTAACATTTTTTAACCTCTTTTTGTCCTATCACGTGTTTTGTGCTATATGTCTCTTTTCTCACGTTCTTCGTCTCTCTCAATACACAGAAAAAAATCAGAAAGGAAGAATAGAATTTCTTAAAACAAAGTAGAGAGGGATGATACATAGATACCTTTGATGAACCCTCTGCAGAGGAATCTCCATATATCATCATTACATTATTTCTTTCTAACCCTTTTTCCATTAGCATTGGGTGTTCAGTAATTTTTTATTTTTTTATAAATACTGAATGTACTTGCTTATTTCATCATCACACGTTCCAAGATCAGCATTCTCGAACAGGAAGCACGATGTTGAACTAGAAGACTCACCCAAGTTGAGTTCAGAGACACTGCAGTCACCACCACTCGGAGCCCCATATCGGAAGGAAACATAGTTAGATGAAACGCATTGCCAATTATCTTCATTGTCTGAAAAGCAGCACGAGGGTGTGGTCACTTGATTGAATATTAGTGGTGAGGGAGTAGAAGAGGACCTAGCCATTTGTGTTATGTGTGGTCCATCCTCAAAAGGGCTTAGAGCATTCAAACACTCTCCAATTTGATCACTGCTCATAAAGCTTCCATCACTTGCAGAGTCACCTTTTTCACTACTTTCCAACAGTTTTGAAAAAACAGCTTTTGCAGATTGAAGCCCGTGAACTTTAAGAGGGAGGGAAGTAGCCATCTTGTTCAGTAGCTGAGCAGAAGTTACTGAGTGATTTGGTGAGGCCAAATTAGGCGCAAGGGGGTCTCTAATATTGTCCTGTTCTACTCCATTTCCAGTTTTAACCACACTATTACTGTTGCTGTTCCCTGCAAGAACAGGTTGATATGATTTAAGTGCTTCTAGGTACCCTGATGATAGAATTTTACTAGCAACTTTGTTGAGAAGCTGAGTTGAGGATGACATTGGCTTTGGTAAGGTGGACTGATGAGATTGGGGTGTAGTGGCATTTTGTCCATGGCAATCAGTTTCCTTTGGTGGAACTGTGCTCAAGTCACTGGATTTTGATTCTGTGGAACTAGCAGTGCTAATTGGTTTTGAACTCGATGGAACCGCATCATTCTTTTCATAGTGCCTTTTCAGATATGAGTTCCAATAGTTCTTGATTTCGTTATCAGTTCGCATTGGTAAATGCTTTGCGATACTTGACCACCTAGCAGGAATAAAAAAATATGTTCGTTATCAGTTATATATAAACTAATATGTAAAGTTTCTCAGTTTCATTGAAAGTGGTTTTTAACGTATATATTAAAATGGTATCTAAACTAAACGAGTATCTTAATTAACCTGCATAGCTACATTATAGAAGTATCCATTGGGAAAACCAACATATGATTGACAGGAAATGACAGAGGTTATTCTTGTAAAAGTTTCCTAATTCATAAACAAAACCAAATTAAATGCAAAAATTGTGCAGCAGGGTACATAACTATCAGCAGCAAGATCTTTCACCTGTTGCCAAGAACAGCCTGAAGTTGTATAATTTTCTGCTCTTCTTCTGGGCTCAATTTTCCTCTCTTAATGTCTGGTCTGAGGTAGTTAAACCATCTCAGCCTGCAACTCTTTCCACATCTCTGAAGACCTGTAGAACACATTTCAAGTTGCCCTCACTTTACCATAATAGCAAAAATGTTATTCCCTAGCTAAGTACTATCTAATTTAGCCATCATCTTCAAGATCAAAACTACTGAACGATGCTAGCCAAACTAATTCTAAACAACTCTGTCCCTAACCTGTTCCAACCAACTTAGAAGATGCATCACAACTTCAACTCCATCTCACAAAATCAATTTGAAAAACAAACTTACAAACTATATGGCAACAAATCAGAGGCGAAGCTGATACTGAACCCTTACTAAGATGCAAGTTGTTTACCCAAATACAAATCTAAATCAACAACAATAATACAACAACAGCCTTGTAAGATGGATAAAACTAAAGTGACGATGTACTACTCAAATCTGAACCACACACCAAGACCAAGATATTTTGAATCCAAAAACTGACCAGCTTTCTGAGGCATGGTACGCCAGCTTCCAGTGCCATGTTTCTGAATGTAAGCAATGAGTATCTGGTCTTCTTGAACAGTCCAGGCTCCCTTTCTGAGTTCGTCGTGACTGCAGCAAGGAGTCCTTCCCATTTTACACCATCAGGAGGGGGTGAGGGAAGCCATACGAGGAAGGAGGATAATGAGGAGTTGGCAAAAGAAGGGTGAAAAAGTGTAGTGTAAGTGTGTGTCTTGGTGAGAAAGGGGTATGACTATGTATGAGAGATGGAAAAATTAATGAGGGCATCAAAGGTGTGGTTGTAGCTGCTGCATGTGTTGAATTTAAGGGTCTGAGTAGTACGATCACTTTGAACATTGAAAGCATGTGGGGACAAGACATGGCTGGACTTCTGTAGATACGATTATTGACAACATGACAAAGTGTACATGTGTGTGTGTGTTAATGTATTGTGATGGATGGTCCTCAGAGCTTCACTCTCAACATCCTCGCGATGCATGGAGTGCACCATTTGGTCCGTCAGAATTTAGACCATAACCATAACTACAAAACCTATTATATTTTTATTGTCTCACACACATCCATGCTCCAATGGTTCGGGACCAGGGTAGTTGGAGACAATAAATTGTCTTACATGATAGAGCTGTGTGACTAAGACATTTTTAAAAACATCCAATTTTCTTTCCGAACTCTTTATATTTGAGGTTTTCAACTTTTACTATCTTTTTTTTTCATGCATAAATACAGTAGCATGACTGAAGTTGGAAATATTTGATGAGGGTACTTGAGACCGAATGTACAATAACATTCAATTTTGGTGTACGTTAGACGATAAACTTAAACATGAAGGGTTTAGAAAGTGAGGGAGTAATTTTTTTTTTTTTGGTATCAAAATGGTATGATTTTGGGTGAGTTTTAGCGAAATGAATAATTTTAAAAAATTAAGAATGTGAAAATTGTGTTTGAAAACACCATTTCAAATTCAGGAACCGGGTTTTCAAAGTTTGGCTGTGTATGTTTTTTCCACATTAAAAATATGCTTGAAAGCTCGTTTTTGCATTTGTTTTATATAAAATCATTTTTGTCGATTGCGTTTTCACTTTTTATAAAATTTGCATGTTTTCTAAGTTTTATATTTAATATTTTGCATAAAATATATTTTTTATAAATACTTTGGTTTTTATTTATATAAAAATGCCATTTATTATTTTTTCAAGAACTTAAATTTACATATATGTTTTTTAGTTTTAAATTAGCATTTATAGTTTAGAAAAATGACTTTATTGTTTTTATTTATTTATTTTAAGTTCATGTTAGTTACAAGTTAGTCTTACAGTATGTCTTTTCTTTGTCTTCATTGTTGTGACTGAAGTGGTATACAAATTTGTACTCAAACATTTTTATTATTTTCGTATTCATTTTCGTCATTTTCAATTTCATCATCGACAGGTTTATAATAATTTATAGATGACATTGAATGAAGGTGATTTCAGTATAAAAGTCTCAAACATATTTGATGTGGTAGAAAAAATATTTAGTTAAGAAGGAAAAATAGTATATATGTATGAAACTTGTTGGTATGAAGATTGTGTAGGCATGTTATCATGATTTTCCAAATATTAGAATGTTAGAAATTGTTGAAGACTAGATTGACCAACATATTCTTGTGGAGGCTTGGAAATGAGTGAAGAAGATCCAACCTATTGATAAAAATGTTATGATTGCACTTGTTGTGTCTCATGTAATGTGTCATGTTCTTAGAAAAAGAAATGTTAATTGTAACATTCTATAAATATAATACATTACTTTTTCAAATACTATGATCAACATTATTATTAAATGATTTGATGATTTTATATGTTTTTTTGAATAATCTAAATCAGTATTACGATTGACACAAGAAAGATTCATCTAAAATATTGTATGTAATTCAACAATTAGCAACTAACACTTTTTGTCTGACAAATCCAGATATTTAGAACCTTCCTCCGATGAAGAGCAAATGAATATGAAGTTTTCGGCTTATCTCTTATTTCATGAAATGTTATCAAAGTTAAACAAACCTTAAGACTTCATTTGACACTCTTGGTCCAACATTGAAAAGTTTTCTTGACATATTATAGAAAAATAATGGAAAGAGTTAAGTCAAAATAACTCTTGTATGACAAATTCATGACAAAGACAGAAGATCTATGTTGAAGGAAAGAAACTTACATAAAAACACATGCAAAAAATAATAATCTAAACAAAGAAAGTTATTTCAATTAAGTATTAAGAATATCCAGAATCTTAACCTATCATCTAATGAGAATTTACTATCATACGACTAATCGAAGTCTTGACACATGTAGTAACAAGATTAAAACTTAGAATCTTTTTTACAAGGTTGTTTACTCGATAATAACAAAATATTTTTTTAACCTTAGTTATTATTCATGATATAACAAATTTAATGTAATGGATATGCTTAATTAAAAAAAATTCTCTTCTACTTCATTAAAGTCTTTTAGGTGTAAATTACTTAATTATATTTTTATGAATTAATAGATGATTTATCTTTTTGATATCTCTTACAAACTAATCATTGAAATCTTAATTCAATTATAACCAAAATACAAAATTAGAATTATTGAGAAAAATGTAATCAATGAAATTACCCAACATTATAGAAGAGTACGCACACTCTTGAAAGAAAACAACAAAACTTTGAAGAAAGAAAATGTCACGTGATCAACAAATCAATCTTCAAAATATTTAAGAGAATGAGACAATTGTCATTTTGTATATATATTATTATATCTATAATCATATCAAGTGATGTGTCCTAACCTCATTATTCTATTTGGTTTAATATTGATTAAAATGTTCTTGATTTCACTTTATATCTAACTCTATTTTGAAATTTTGCGCATTTAAACTATATGTAGCTAAAAGTTTTCCTTCAGCAATTTAAATGAGTGATAGATTGAATGGTCATTTACATTGAAACTCATTTATCTTAACTAGTCACTACAAGGATAATTTTAAATGGATACACTAGAATCAAATAATATGCCTAACAATACATGTATAATTGTACCCTTTGTGCCATTTGATTGTACCTTGTGTGTCTTATAACTTCCTTTAATTTTCATGTGTCTTTTTTTTCAAAATGATAGAGAAATTTTGAATACATATGCATGAAATCTCTATTTGTTGGACAATTCTCCGCAGTAGTAAACGCTATGTTTTCAAGATTGTAATGAAATGCGGATGTCCAAAATAATAGTAACATTCAGAAACAAGGATTGTATTTGTTAACTTTACCAAATGGAACCATAACTATCTCTATCACAGGATCGATTACTATTTTTTTATTGTTTTGACAACCATGATGCATGTTAATCAATTTTATAATATACCAATGGATTTATTAAGCATGATGCAATTTAAGACGTTAAATTGTGTGTGTCTATAAAAATGTACCTCATGAAATTTATAAATATAAATATGTGTTTCTCATAAATAATAAAAAATAGAATGTGAATTTCGACTATTACTTGATAGGTAAAAACGTGAAAAAACTGATGTTGATAAAAATAATCTAAGCAATTTGTTTGAAGAAATTTTCTAAGAGACTAGTTTTTATCGCCTAATAAATGAAGTTTATGTTACTAATGGTTTTGAAAATGGTTATCCATTAGATAAACAAGTCTATGCCTGATTAATAAAATTTATAACAAGAAAGAATTATGTGTCTGACTTAGACAAATCTTGGTTGAATAGACCTAGACTAAGTTAATATATAATTCATCATTTATAATTCGAAACTTTTTTAGATGTGACATTAACTAGTATGAATAAAAAATGATAAAATTATTTGAAATTGAACTTACACCGTCATCATTAAATATTAGTTGTTGATATGATAAATATTAGATAATGTGTGGAATGTACCATCATATATGATGTGGTGCTATGCAAATGACATTTTTATTAATTCATTTCCTTCAATTAGATGGTTATGTCAATCATTCCACAATGTTATCCACTTTTGTTGATATTGGAGCCAATATCTATTTGTTCATCCTCTCATGTCTTCTTTGTGAAGCTTATCCAAGTTTAATAGATCGGTAGAGATGGATTCATGAAGGCCAAAATGTCAATGTCAATCAGCTTGATAAAACTCCAGTATAGCGAAACATATCAAAGAAACAATTAGGTGATAGAAACATGAATGTTTATCAAGCATCTCACTTTATTTTCACTAAACAGTCCACAAAAACTAAATTATAGTGGGGATAATAAACAACATATGTCAGTAATAAATGCAATTATGGAGTGATTGAAAACCTCTTTTGATTGTAAGGGGTTAAATGTGTTATACAATAAATAAATTACATAAGTAGGTGTTGATATCTTTTGCATTGAAGGAGACCACCTAAGATAAATAATTAGTGGAGATGAAAAAAAACTTCTATATATGTAAGTTGTACTTGAAACATGAAACATGAATCCGATGGTGACTCCTCGTAACAATGACTTCCATGGCTTGATTGTTAAAGAAATACATGTGATGTGATTCCAAAAGCATTAGTGCAAAAACAATATGCAACCTCATATGCTTTTCTAATTGAAATCAACTCCATGATCTAAAATTCAATAAAAGACATGTGAAAGAATTGAGTCACAACTATAATTTGATACATAATTAAGATATGGGAATATTAAAAAATACACTAAATCATATTATTAGCAAAAATATATGTAAAATTGAAAAGCTTCTAATCAAAGTTAAGATTTCATATATATTGAACTACAATCATGTCGATTCCATAATGAGAAAGTTCGTGAAAAATATTTATTTATATATTATTTTTTTATTATTTTGTATTCAAATTAGTGGTATATTTATTCATTTTAATTTCTCAAATTACAATTAACTTTATTATTTTAATTAAGAAAACACGTTATGCAAAAATATACTAATAAATGTAAATATTATTTTAAAATTAAAAACCATACGTATTAATTTTTAATTTTTAAAAGAAAACAATAAAATGGATCGGACGCTACCTTGTAAAGTGTATTAACGGGTTCCTTACTCCAATTATTTATCCAAGGCAGAAGAAAATGAAACGTTGTAAAATTGTCCACATCACTCAATGATTTAAGTTTATTTTTGTCTATATATTAACATTACTGTTACCTATCAATAATAGCGTATATAGTGCAGCCTCGTGGAGTGTCAGTACACTAGTATTTAAATACGCAACAAATACCGAAGACATATACCATAATTATGTGTATGCGTAAGGTGTAGATAAGGTATTTATTGAGTTTCGTTACAACTTTTGTAAACCTTAAATATTATTGTTTTAATCAGGTTAACGCTTCACAATTTAAACAATCAGATACACAAATAATACAGCAAATAATTTAGTAATATGTAATAATGGAATTAAATACATTTGATAATATATATATATATAACATTGAATAGACTATATCTGGTTGATAAACATTGAATATTTCTAATCAATTTGTTCTTGAAGTTGGAACGGATTATTTCTATTTCATATTAAATATTATCATTTTAAAATTTATAATCATCTATTATATAAAAAAAATATTATTAAAAAATAAAATACAAATAACTAAAAATATAGAAAAACACACCAAACTCATAAAAAAAGAATTTAAATGTATTTAACTATATTTATTTTAAAAATAATTTTATTTTAAAAATAATAGTAGTTCATTAAATATTATTATTTTCATACAATTAAAATCTTTTAAGTAACTCTAGGTTATACTTAGTAAAGATGATGTCGAAGTTTATGTGGAAGGATATTTTCTAAAACAATAGAATTACATTACGTCGAAGTTTAGTAAAAATTTGTATTTTAGTACATGATGAAACCAAAACCAGTATTTCTTCAAAACATTGTCACGTAGTCCATAAATGCATGCATTGGCGTATGATGTAAGAGTGTTGAAGGAGACAGAAGTCATTAATTATATAAAACTACAGAGTTTCAAGTCCGATCCAGCAATAAAGGAAGATAAGATCTGCATGTGTAACAATTATCTTCTCATTTATCTAACTTAATTGCTACATTCAATACACTATAGATCATAGAAATAATTTTTTCACACAACTCGAGAAATATGATATTGTAAATGGATGTAATCTCAACATTTACTCTCATAAATGTGACCATTTGACCTTTGTTTCAGAAGTAAGAAATGGTGTATCGGTAAGCTTACTAAAACGATAATATTTTGAACATTTATGATAAACAAATCTATGACAAGAGAATCTATGACAAGAGAGTAATTGGTCAGACACAAGTACGTCAATTTCATATACATCTCTCCTAATTAATAATAAGCATGATGCTATAAATAACCATTCAATGATTCAATAATTGACTCTCAAGTTGTATTATTGTATACATACATACATACTTTCTTTTAAGATTTATACATTTAAAATCTCCTTTAGTATAAGAAAGTGTATCTTATGAGAGTATTTTATATTGATTATTCAATATTTAATGTAGAATAAAAATATTGTGATTAATAAGTAATTTTTTACAGGCTTTTTATAATTTCTTTATACAACTATAAGATTGAAAAAACTTTATTACAACTTTATTATTGCACATGTATAATAAAGTTAAGGTGAAAATAAGAAAAAAAAATATTGTAATTTATAAAATTAAATAAAATAAATAAATATTAAGAATAAGTTGAGAATGAATTAAAATAAGTACATGGTTATATTTTAAATAATATTTATTTTTTAATTTTTCCTTTCTTTTTCACTACTTTTGTATTATACCATTTTTTATTCTTTCATTTATTTCATTGCTTTTTTATTCTTATAACGTTTTTATGTTAATCAAAGTTAGTGTCAATCAAGAGACATTAATATGCATCAAACTATATTTAAATTTAGGGTAATATTGTCACACTTATTAACAAATCATTCTCAAGATCATTCTAAGGTTTCAGAGGCACTGAAAATTGGAAAGGTAGAGAAAATATGGATTTTTAGAATTTAAAAACTAAAAAATATGAAAAATGATAAAATTTTTATAACCTTAACTTTTCATGCATATATGAAACGATTTGCAAACTAATGTTGTACACTTTAAAAGATAATCAATCGATTATAATTAATATTTACGTTTTTTTATCATAAAATAAATAAATTAAAGTAAAATATTAAGACAATACATTAAATAAATTAAATTATTCTAAAATAATTTTAAATTATTTTTAAAATTTTATTTTACAAATTGTTTTTTAAATGTATTAATATACAAAAAATTATTATACTGTACCAATCAAATCATCTACTATCTTTCAACTCAAATGTATTTATATTTTCTAATTCAAACAATCTCACTTTCTACTCTATTTCTTCTTAAATTCATCATTTTCTTTTTTTTCTAATTCATCATTCAATCCAAACAAAACATCAAACTTTAAAGCAGGATGTGCCATATTTTTGTAATTAATACAATAATAAACTACAAAATCATCAAGAAAAATGTTAGTGGAATAAAAAGTGGGTATAAAATGATATCAATTAACATATCTTGGAATTTGCTTTTAATGATTCAAGTAGTGATATATATGTTTACTTCTACTCTTGCAAGTGTATTAAATCTTTTAAGAAATTAGCATATCCTGAAATATGTTTAATAACTTTAACTAGAGATATTGATAAAAATTTAGAGTTGGTTTATATTGAAGGATATTTTCATTCAAGTTTTAAATAAAAACTCTTGGATGAATTTATTAGAAAATTATTGAATGAAATGCAATTTTGAATTTTGTAAAAGCCATAAAAAAGAAAAAGATTCTGAATATACAAAAATTAAGATAATCTTAAATTTTTAAAAATCATAAAAAAATAATTTCTAATATAAAAAAATCAAGATAATGACACTATATCTTTTTTTATATCAAACAATAATTAAAAAGTGTGGTCTAAAAATAACGGGTTGACAATAATTTTTTTATTGTTGAATATGTGATGGTGAACGTTGACTAAAAACAAAAACTAATTATTTTTTCATAATCATTGCTTTAAATTGTTATTATAAGTCAATTTTTTTTTACAACGTTTAAACAACAGTTCATAATTTTGAGGAACACATTTTACTTGTTGTGTTTTGTTTAGCCACGGTTTTAAATTGTTTTATTTATGTTTAGAAACTCACTTCATTACTCACCACTAAACATTTATAAAATCTAAACCCACTACACATACACAAAATCCAAAAAGGGTAAATATGATACAAAAATTCTCATAAATATTAGGAGGGTAGTGGGTGGATAACATCTTTTTTCTACGTAATATCAACATGATGTTTAATATTTTAAAAATTGTATAATACAGGTCAAAATTTGCACAGTGCATGAAGCAACTATCGTTTGTTTAACCTAAAATGTGACTGAATTGTTAAAGAAAACAAAAAAGCTGTAGAAAGAAAAGAAGGTGGGAGCAAAAAATAAGAAAAAGCCAAAGGAAAAGTGACACGTGGAGGCATGGAATGGGCACAAGAAAACTGAGAATGGAAAAAAAAGGGAAGGGAAGAGGAAGCAGACAGAGGACCCAAAAAAGAAAAAAGGTCACTTTAACCTTTTCTATACCATGCTTGTTGCTTCAATTTAAATAATATGTTTTGGTTTCCATGTTTCAAAGTTAGGAACACGGTGTGGTGTGGTTGACAAATGAATATACTTCTTAAGCACATAATCAAGGGTTCACTCCTATGCCTCTGGAGAATATCTATTAATAGAGATTTGTCTTTTAACTAAATCTTTGGATTAGTCTTTAGCTCTGTCCTGAGATACCCTAGGGACCAAAATCGAAGTTTGAAGGGGACAACTTTTTCATTTGTCTCACCACAGTGACTGATTGCAAATTTGGGGTAGTAAAAAGTTGACTTTCACTTTATAGAATTATCGTGTGAAATTAATGAGGGAGAATCAATATCATAGAATAGAATGATCTTTTGTTGTTGTTGTTTTTTTTTTTTTACATGAATTCTATTTTGAATGCTTAATAAGTGATAGATGTTGGTAGCAATGAATTTCTTTTTTTTTTCTTTTCTTAAAGAGTTGACATATTTGGTAGGACTAAAATATCATTTTGTCATGATTAATTCTCATATTGACTTCTCAACTTAATCAAAATTTACTTTCACCTAATAATTTTATAAATTATTAATTATTTTTTCAAACTCTAAATTTGTTTAATAATTAAAATTTTCATTTACATAAAATCTTAAAATAATTGATTATCATTCAAATATCAGATTTAGTTAATAATTAAATTTTGTATTTGTATAACAATCTTAAAAATTATTAATTATTATGCTGAGTGTGATATTTTTTTGATAACTAAAATTTAAATTCTCATAATAATCTTGAAAATTTATCATCTTCATGTCAACTCTTAGATTTGTTTGATAATTAAAATTTTTATTTAACTCGATTTTAGAAATAATTATTATTATGTTAGTTCTTGAACTTACTTTATAACAAATTTTAAGATAATTTAAAAGATGATTGATTATCATGTTAAGTTTCGAACTTATTTGATAATTAAAATTTTTAATATAAAAATATTCATTAAAAAAGTTTAAAATGTTTATTAACAAAAATCTTGTTATCCAAATAATTACATAATATTGAATTTTCAACAAAACTACGTAAAAGTAAGGTCAATTTTTATTAATTCAAGTAAATAATTTTATATTTTTTTTCTTGATTCTAAATAATGAAAAATAGTTTTTTCGTACATTTTTCTTTGATTTTTGAGAAAAAGATAAACATTTTAAAACTATAATCATTTTGTATATTTAATTAAAGGTAATCGTCTTATGATGAATGATGTAGAGTGTTAATACCTTCCTTATATATAATTGACTTCCAAAATCAAAATCTTATTTTAAAGATAATTTATTTTTAAGGGTTTTTTCATAATTTTTAAAGATAAACTATGGTGACGACTCTTTTATATTTGTTTTTTCTTAAAATATTTTTGTTATTCCTTTGTAATTCATGTTACGACAGATAACGAATCTACTATAGATATTTTTAGAAAGTCAGATCTAATTAATTAAGTGTGCAAAATATGTGTGGTGTGATTTTTTTGTGTATTTATTTTTCCTCTTTCTTTCTAGTACATATTCATATTTGTTCGTTTGATGTCCTAATTGATAATATTGTTAAATTATTGAACTTTATAATAGAGAACAATTGTTATAACTATTTGTGAAATTTTTTTGGCTATTTTGGAAGTTGGATTTGAGTAGTCTTAGGTTATGCTCCCTTCACACACTACATAATTATTATATTTGAGATTGGGGTCTTATACTCAGACTTGCGTGAACCCTAGGGAGTGAAGGTTTAATGATTGAATATATATATATATATATATATATATATATATATATATATATATATATATATATATATATAT